>Ga0307512_10000120_pt1 | contig 100036 bp, 118 predicted proteins | sample 14_EM_MG_FD_200267 | JGI IMG/M metagenome (GOLD analysis project Ga0307512, IMG submission 200267) | Populus trichocarpa ectomycorrhiza microbial communities from riparian zone in the Pacific Northwest, United States - 14_EM | ecosystem: Host-associated > Plants > Roots > Unclassified...
CTCCCCCCACCCGTCTCGCCCGCCGCATTTTTGCCCGCCGCATCTTCGCCCCAGTCTCAGCCTTTTTCATCTTCTATGGCGCTTCGCAGCGCGCACATCCATGGATAACGCAGATCGCCACTTCGACAACCATCAATGCTCTCGGCGACGCCAATGCGCAGCTCCTTTTCCCTACTACCACTACTAGTGACTACGACTACTTCCGCACTCTCCGGATGACGCTCACCGGTGCGCTGCTCGCGATTCCCGTCAACACATGGTACACGCGGATTTCATACTGTTTCGGGACGCTCCCACGGGCAGCCGCGGTGGCACTGCAAGTGGGACTGAGCCAGGCCATCTTTACGCCGTTCTTCCTGGTGGCGTTCTTTGGGGTTCAGGGAGCGCTCGAAGGACGGACGGTACAAGAAATCAGGGATAAAATAGTGGGTACCGGACCCAGTGCGTGGAGAGACGGGCTGATGTTGTGGCCCGCCGTGAGCACCGTCAATTTTGCGCTGGTACCGCTTGAATACCGTGCGCTGGTTGGTGGTGTTGCGAGCCTGGGATGGAACACGTGGTTGAGCTATCTTAACTCTAGAGCTGGGAAAGTAGCAGCGAGGGAGGCGGAAGAGGTGGTAGTGACAGGGGGAGCGCCAGTAGTGGAGTTAAAGGTGGGCGCTGCTGCTGCTACGCCGGCTTAGGTAGGTAGGGATGGTTTGCGATCTCGGGCCGGCCTGATGAATCCCACCCCGGGCTGCCAGGATGCAGAGTAATACAGGCCCGGTTCCAGAACGCAAACTCTCCGTTCGTAATAGACTGGCTTTTGGACATGTATTTGCGTTGGTTTTTGGGGGGACTACATGATGGTGACGGAGATACATAGAAAACTCACATACGGCGTTTTTTCTTTGCTTGTTTGAGCAATTCTTTTGGGTTTTGGGATGGGTAGACTGATTCCTTTAGTGTTTGTAGGTGGGCTTTAGACTGCTTAGTTTTAAATTCGAATGTAAAGTGATATGGAGAAGGGTGTGGTGTATATTCTCTGTTCGAGTTATGATGGTGTCCAGGAGTTTGCAGTATGTCCTGGAGCAAATTTCCCGGGCAGGAGACTGCTGTATATCCCCAGAGAATTCCCCATCCCTACTTTTAGAGTAGTCAGTATCTAGTCATTCAGAATCACTCGCCTGGAGAACTCAATCAAAACGCCGTGTCTCTAGACGGCAACAGTCAACTTTCTAGTCGCGTTTCTAAGATACCGATATCGTGAGATACTTCCCCGCCTCAAGCTATTTTATCCCCACTTCTAGTCCTGAGGCCTCCGAATCCCACCCTCACTCCCACTCCTGGATCCCCCACCCCTACTCCCTTGCCATTATCTACATAGTACACCCTTCTTCATTTCCATCAATCGCGGGATACCCACACCAAAGTGAGCTCTGGCCCGTTGGTGCAGGTCAACCCGATTCTGCCGCGCAAAAATCTCAGCAAGTTTCTTAGACCTTCCTACAAAAGCTCATCTTGGATAGCAGCCATTTGGTGAGCAGAGCGCAGAAAACGATCCCTCCTACCAGATATCGCTGCACCCAGTAAAGTACAATAGGGATCAATGGCGGCATGATAAGCCATTTGCCAGTCTGCATAAACAAAATCTGGCAGCCCGATGCAAGGCATGAAACTATGGCTGCAAGTGAGACTTGCATAAGAACGTACCACCATGATCTTTTTACTTACATGCCCCTTTGGTACCTTAGAAGCGAGGTCAAAAGGTTGATTGATTGTCGCTGCGATTCGACCGCAAAAGTTGACTGCCCGAAGACACCAAATCTAAATCCATCAAACTTTTATAGTTATACAAACAACCTCCCAAATCTATACAAATAATCAATCCATCCCGCCCACTCGTCCACCCGCTTGAAAACATTACATATTGCACTTGCCTTCTCCAATCCTACGAATAAAACGAAAAACTCGTCCGGCCTGTGTCCCCTTCCATTAGCACCAGCCTGAGATATCACTAAAGAAGGGGAAAAACTTACACAACGGACACGAGCTTGAATTGCTAGTCTTGAACCACTTCCACAGGCAAGTTGAGTGAAATTTATTCTTGCAAGTAGTGCACGCTTTCTTCGGCAAGCTCCTATCTGGTGTGACGGCTAGGATGCTGTAGCAGATTGCGCATTCACTAACACCCTGGAAATGCAAAGACACATTCTTGCGGAAGAGCGTGAGCGCGTCTATGATGGATCCACTCTGTTTCACGACCGTTTCGTTTAGCAGATGGGAGTGGGAGTAGGAAAAGGGGGGGTAGGGAGTGGGAGGCATACCTGGAAGTTAACCACTGCCCGCGACGCCAATTGCATCTGTTTAAACTTCGACTCATCCAGTCCGACCCGTCGAACTCCCACCACCTCGACTGTTCCTAACGGGAAAATTTCAGGTAGTCGGACGAGGATATCCATAGCCTGGTCATCGACCGGATAACTCGCAATCACCTCTCTCGCAGCTTTCGCGACCTTGATCTTCATCCCATCTTCTTCTGTCTCGTCTCTAGTCTGTACCCACTCCGTGACCGCCGAGAGCTCATTATCAATCAGTAGCGGGCTCATGTACTTCTCCGTAAACTCCTTCACCACGGACACTATGGCACGGCTACGCCCCGAGTCCAACAACCACGATTTCACAAGGGACGGGGTGTGGTAGAGTGACAAGTAGTAGACATGAGTTAGTAGCCAGCGAAGGTCTTGCACTGAGTTTTCCGTGACGTCAGGTGTGTATATTTGGATATCGACTTTTGAGGCGTCGAAGATGCGGTTATTGGGGAAAAGAATAGCAGAAATGAAATTGAGGAGAGGAAGGAGGTAGCTGCTTTCTTTCAGCGTTTCTACGTAGATAGATTTTACCTTGAAGGACTTGAGAGTGTTAGCTGTGATAACGATGATAGCAGAGTGAGCAGGTCTCGTTGCGTACCGCATTTTCAAAGTGATCAAAGACGAGGATCCAGCTCAACAGATACCCTTTGACAGGAATTGGCATTTCACTTGCAAAATCCATGTCGAGCTCCTCCGGCAGTTCTGGCGCTTCGATGATCATTGACAAGATCTCTGGCGGGAGTTGTAGACTATTTGCAGCATCGTTTGACAAAGCTACATCGACCGAAATTTGTTCTTGTGCAGTAGGAATATATCGGTGCAGAATATCGAAAGCCGCTTTTTGGATTGCGCGAGATTGTACTCCCAGAAGTGGATAGATGGCTCCTGGGTCTTCAACCAGGGCAACATCGATATCTCGGAGCTGCTTTGCGATCTGCGTATTTACGATATTACGAGGCTGGTGCATATTATCCGGACCTACTTAACAGGTTAGCAGTTAAAAAAGGCCCACCACAGGCTGCTTACGTCCTGATTTCAACAGCAGATTGATCAAGCGTGCATACAACTCCTTTTTGGCTTCGGCCCAAGCATCATCCAGATCGTCATTTCCCCCAAGCAGAGACCGCAGAACCTGGAATAGCTTTAATGTTGAAAAAACCATTGGCAAATGCACTTCATCGAGAGATGCACATCCCTATCTCTGTATTAGCAATCCCACCCGTTTAGTGGTTGAAGGGGTAAATAAGCAAACCTCCCAACATGACTTGACAAAATCAAAAATACTCTGCCAGTGACTTCCATACATGTCCCCTACAATGGGTAGAATGTTGTAGAGCACCTTCGAAATCTCCACGACAAGTCCAGGGCTTAATTCTACCTCTTCATTTTCCTCGTCTAACCAAGAAAGTAGATGTCGAGTCAAATTCATTGCGCGTGGCTGAGGAATAGAACCAGCTCTTTCATCAGCACTGGGGAGCGCTGCGTTCAACAGTGTCAACTGTTGCAGTCCTTCCGTCGCAGCTTTGGCCGATGAAACACTCAATAGAGAACCGATAAGTCCAGTCCACATCCGTTCCTTCTTCGAGTGCGTCAGGATATCAGCCGAACCCGCAAGCATCCCTGCACTCTGGAAGATATCATTGGTTTTCCAGATATCGTTACCATCTGCCCAGGCTGCCGCCTTGTCTCTAAAGAACTGGTCGTTTTCGCACAGGCCAGACATAACAGCAGCAAGGGCTCTAGCTGCATAAAACGATTTTGCAGAAACATCTCCACATAAACTCAAAAGTCTATCAACAAGCGCTGGTGTGAATTCTTGCCGTCCTTTATCCATGCTCAATGTCGACAACACCCATTGGGAAATACTAGATGTGAATTCCAAAATCTCCGACCCAATTTCTGGCGAGTGATCCGTCCAGAGGTCATTGGCCCCGGCAATACCGAGGTTGTCCTTCGCTATCTCTTGTATCAGGAGCATGTAGTACAAAAGCGTAACCAGGGCCTTGCTTGATATGGTGGGCTTGGACCTTTCGAGTGCTTCTAAGAACTTCATCGAAAACATTGCCATTCTCAAACCTGCCGAGTATCCTTCATCGTCCTGAGGCGTGCTGATATCGCTCGATGGATCACTTTCCACGAGGAAGATACACCCTCCGAGAGGATTTGTGATCACCGATGAAATATTATTCACTGTACTAAGGAAAGGACTGATTGCAGACTCCCACTGGTCTTCCGAGAACAATAACTTCTCTGTTAAAGCGGTCACGCTTTTCTCGGGGGCCTCCTTAACCAAGCTACTTGCTTTTGAAGCGAGGTAGGCAATACTATTGAGTATTAGTCTCGAGTCAATCTGGATCACATAATATCACCACTCACGATAGGTGTTCGTTCGTTGGCTCTTGGACGCTCGCTCGGATATTATCAATAGTAACCTCCGTAAGCCTTTCAACACCTTCACCTGAAGTCTCTGACACAGCAGAGTTGATGATTTCTCGTAGTCGTGCTGCAGAATTTTGGATTTCTTTATCTGGAGAATTTGCAAGAATTAACAGCTTCGATACCAGATCCTTTCCATGGCTGGAGTTTATGAATGGCAGTAATCTATGAGGATTCGTTCCAGCGATGGTATTGAGCACCTTGGAGAGCCTTGATGCTTCAGAGCTGACGTCAAGGTTCATCGTTTCCAGTAGTTCCGCGAGCATCTTAGACGTCGTATCCTGGGAGACAACATTGCCTACATCTCAATCAGTCACAGGTTATCATAAGTGTACCGGGAGCGTCCTCACTGGTTGTATTCAACGCATCCTTAACCAGTATCCATGTGCTACTGGAACTCGTCTCCGGCAGTGCAGATCTCATCTTGTTCACAATATACATGTCGAGCTCAGGAACTGGGGACACCTTGTCCGCTAGGCTGCTCGAAGCCGAGTTGAGGAGTAGTGCAATTGAGTTCTCTTTCTTCTCTTTTGAAAGGGTAGACATCATCAATGTATTAATGATCTTTTTCCAAGCTTCCCGGAACGCAGTGGCGTCGTTTGTATGTGTGCCATATGATACGAAGGCTTCAAGTAGATGCTCTACAGTTTCCGGCTCGAGTATACTCGGGAATTTGCCAAGGAGGAAATCCCAAGTGATCTCTAGAGAGCCTTTGTCTTGCAGAAGCTCCGCACCAACTTTTGCCAACAAGTTCTCGAAAAATATCGCCGCCCCAACGGCCTTACCTATACGACGGTGAGTGTCCCTGCTGCCAGCAAGAGAGAATGCATAGTAGATACCGTTTGTAGCCAATATCGACTCAACTAACTCTGCGAGTATTGCAACATTGCTCTTTACAACTGCTTCGTATACAACGCCATTTTTGGGAAGCTCCTTCAGAACCCCAGCCACAAGTCTTGTCCATGCCTCTCCACATTTTCTTAGTGATGCCCCATTTTCCGTAGTATCTGCTCGCTCCGCTTTCACAATATTCACAGCCAATCCCTCTACTTTCTTCCATACATCATTCAGCACCTTCGTTGCAATATCTTTGCCCAACCGGTCCAACCTCACCAGGCCATTTCCGCAGACTGCCGCAGCCACCCCATCATCTTGAGAGATAATGTACCGTTCCTTTGGCTTAATACCTGCGATATATCCCTCGTAGACCTGGAATATCGACTGCTGAAGTATGAAATCATCAAAACCTGGCCATGCCAACTGCAGCTCAAGAAACCGATAACAGACATCCCAAAAGCAACTCCAAGCGGCCATCACATGAGTCCTAGGTTCGGGGCCAGCTTTAATACCGCTGAGGATGCCGTTTAGCATGTTCCTCGCGCTCTCTTTCTCCGAAAAAATCTCCTTAGGCAATAATACCAAAACACTAGAGACTTGGTCCCAATAAGATGGAGGTGCCAATTGGCTCCCTTGCTCCACAAAATAAACGAACTGAGTCAGAGCTGTCTTCTTTTTTGATGGCTTTGCTAGCGTCCAAGCTTCGGGAAATTGTTTTGTGAGTGCCACCAAAGCTTCCAGGTACGCGTTTACTGAAGGGGCCTCGAATTTTGCCGAAGCTTTCATGATAAGTGCTGTCGACACCATGTCCAGGTTTGAGGATATCCACTGTGGGCGTTTCTCCAGTGCATCTTGTAGCAGCTTATACACAGCCCGTCTCAAGAACGGATCTGGATGAAAAGCAAATGTCCACAAGGTCTTCTCTCGCAAAAGCGCCTCATAACTTTCGTCCAGATGCTCCAGTTCTTGGGTCGAGATCAAATGCGCGACTGCCAAACAACAAGTAGCCATTACCCTGGCAAACTTTGCTTCCGCATCGTCCGGCACGACCCATCTCTCGTCGCTCAAGCTGTAAACACTCTCCGTGGTCATGGTAGTCTTGCAAAACTCCAGAATTGCATTCTGGTAAGCTTTCCATATACTGTTGAGCTTCTCCTCGCCCTTGAAAACCTTTAGCAGCGATTCCCTGGTCTCTTTGGCGCTAACCCTATCGCTATCAAATAATCCACATAACCATGGCCCCACGATCTTCGGCATATGTCGAGCGAGCCGCTTCCCGCTCTTTACGCTGATATCGCCCTGGAGGGAATTTGCTAGTCTTCGAACACGCACAGAAACATCGATAGACAGTTGGGGATATAATCGGACCTACGGAGGATTGTAATGTATATTAGCATTTTGGTCGGAGTGGGGTAGGCAGGTAGCCAAACTAACCCAGGCGGCCAATACAGCATCTTCAGTGCTTTCCACAGATTCCACAGCAGCAAGAAGCCCCTCCAACGCTTTTGTTTTCGTTATCTCCTCCTTCTTGGACAGACCCTTGAATAGAACCACTACCGAGGAATCCGATATCGGCGACAGATCTGAAGGCTCGCCGATGAAGGATAGTACGGAGATAGTCGACGATGCAAAGCTTTTGGTGGTTGCTGGTGCGCTGAACGTAGCTGGCGAAACTCCGCCGCTGCGAGCTGGAGCCCGCTTCTTGCTCATGGGTGCTTCAGTATGCGTGTGGTGAATGAAGTTTAATCTGGATCCGCCGAGTTGGTGAAGGTTGTTATTAATATTGTTGTTTGAAGAGTCAATATGAGTCGAAAAAGAAGGCCAACAAAGATCAATGACGCAGCGAGTCGGATGCCCCTCACCCCCACTACTAGTACCATTCGGTTGCTGCTGCCGGATTGTCGCACAAACCAAGCTGTCCTCTTTGCTATGTACCTCATCAACCTATCATTACTATTCGGAAAAAAAAGGGGGTATCTACGAATCACGGTGGACGATTCAAGTTTATTATCGTCTCTAGTTGAAGTCCAAAGATTGTTCGCAGTGTTTCTATAGTCCACCTCAGTGTACCTGCGGACGCATTACATACGTCAATAATTGTGAAGGCGCTCCATCTCCTTGACGGCTGAAGACACGGCGGAAAGTTTTCAAGGTGCATACAGCTCAACGTGTCCACAACAATCCAATCTCAACTTTTAGAGCTACCTACAACCACCGCCACCACACAACCACCAACCAGCGCGACTACATCTACAACTCTCACTACCCACCAGCACCGCACCGCACCGCACCTCCAACGTCGACGAAGACCCAGGAGCGCGCTCACCATGAACATCTTCCGGATCACGGGGGACCTCTCCCACCTGGCATCAATTCTGATCCTTCTTAACAAGATGCAGAAATCGCGAGTGTGTCTATCGCAAGCTCACTCTCCGGGTTTTCCATCGCTAACGTGCCTTCGCAGACCTGCGCCGGCATCTCCTTCAAATCGCAATGCCTATATCTCCTCGTCTATGTGACGCGGTACCTCGACCTCTTCGCAACCTTCAGTCACAACTACTACAACTCATTGATGAAGATCTTCTTCATCGCGTCATCCGCCTACACAATCTACCTGATGTGTACGGACTTCAAGCCCACGCACGACCCGGCAATCGATACCTTCAAGGTTGAGTACCTCCTCGGTGGCGCCTTTCTCCTCGCAATTATCTTCCCTTATAAATACACTTTCGCCGAGGTCTGGTGGGCTTTCTCAATCTGGCTTGAGAGCGTCGCGATCTTACCCCAGCTGTTTATGGTGCAAAGGACTGGGGAGGCTGAAACTATCACCACCCATTATCTTTTTGCCCTCGGTGCTTATAGGGCGCTGTATATTCCGAATTGGATCTACCGGTATCTCGCGGAGGGCCATGTGGATCATATCTCAACAATCGCCGGAATTGTGCAGACGGTGTTGTACTCGGATTTTTTCTATATCTATTGGACCAAAGTCTTGAAGGGGAAGAAGTTTGAGCTACCAGTCTAGAGGGAGGGGATATTGGTTTAGAAGGAGACGTGTCAGTTTAGAGGAATATTTTGGTGGCTGCAAGAGAGTATTTGTGGGGAAAGCGCGCGAAAGGAAATTTCTTTACTTTCTGTGCAGGGTGTGGGAAGTAAGGGTATGTCCGAGTGCGAGACATGTGATGATGACGAGGTGGCAATGACGTAACAAATAATATTATCACAGCGCGAGCGAGCTATAGAAACTGATTAAAGAAATCACAACATCGTAAAGCCACCCAACACCGAGGAACCTAGTAAGGAAATTACAATGTCCTTGAAAAAAAGGACACGATACACACTAAAGATACCAGACCGGACAAACCAGATGCGAAACAAGATGTACAGAATGGATCAAACACAATCGAGAACTACACAAAGGGACAGCCACAGCCAACAAGCCAACAAGCCAAAGCCTACTACCTAACTTTTCCCACCTAAACTGCTCTTACCATATCATACTTGAAAATGAGTATTTAGCTAGACACCAAATCGTTTCGTCTCTCACGTCAATTTTGAAGCCAACCAGTTATCTCTGTGCAAATGGTAGCACTTAGGTAAACTGCGGCTCATTAAGAGGTTCCTTAGCCGGGACCTTGGGGTAATCGTGAGTAGCCAACGGGGTGTTGGGTGCGTTCGGTGCACCACTCAAGTAATCATGAACAGTAGTAGTTGAAGGGACTTCAGATTTGGTCTGAACTGGCGAAGAAGCAGGAGGTGAGGTCTTGCCGGTATAAGCCTGGACCTTAGTCTGAAGATCGGCGGCTGTGGCCCTGGCGCGTGCGGCAGCATCCTCGGCGTACTTGCCTGTGACTTTCTTGGTAGACTCGAGCTGGGCGTTGACAATGTCAGAAGCACGTTGAATCTGCTCGTCAATCAATTCCTTGTTGTTGATGTAGATCAAAGGCGCAGTGAATGCGGTGATGGTGGCTTGCAATGGAGTTAGCAAAAGTTTGTATCCATATGAAACAGCAGTATGTACCTAACAACAACAGAGTCCAGAGAGGAATGTACTTAATCAAAAAGTAACCACAGAAAGAGGTAACGAAGGCCTTGAGAAGTTTAGCTGTTGCAGTCAAATAGCTTCATGACAGGAAACGTACAGCGAGGGTGGCAAAGAGGTTCTCAACGAAGAGGACGCGCTGGAACTCCAAGACGAAGAAGTTGGCCAACTCATGGAGTTGCTCAAAAAAACATTCTAGATACTCTCTCGGAATAGTGCAGTACCGTTTGGGGCGGATGGAGGAAACGACGCTCTTTATTCCAAAAGTCTTTCCGGCGATTTCCACAGCGGCAGCAACTAGGATAACCTGAATTAGAACCGGCATGAACGTCGCACAATCGGGCCACATAAAGATACAAGAGGAAGGAAAGGAGGGGAAGGGGGTACCTACTCGCAAAGATCCAAGAAGAGGCCTTGAACACGTAGCGGAGAACGTTGACATAACGGAAAGCGAAGATCAACGTGATAGTTGAGAGGAAAAAGAATCCAGTAGCTTTCGGGAACTTCCACTATATGGGTGATATGATATCAGCAAAATGTATTACTCGAGGAGTAAATGTGTCACGAACAGTAAAAAGATCGTAAAAGAGACTGTGGAAATGAGACATCGGCTGAGAAACATCGTCGTATTCTCCATCTACCTGACCGGATTTTGCGAGACCTGAAAAATCGGCCTTAGTGTCTTGAATTATCGGATGTATACCTGAAACCATAATCAGTACATCGGTCGGCTTGAAACTTTATGAGACCATGTAGTGGATATATCTATGATAAGCATTGTTAGCATTTTATTTGGGTGTAAAGATGGTAGGAAAAGTGTACTCACCTCACCGTTCAGGGCCGTGGTTTCCTTCGGTGCAACGTCATCAGACGAGGTGTAGCTGTAGGTGTTATCAGACATGATAGAGAATGTCGCCGACGACAGCGCAAATCAGTATCGAGTTGATAAGAAAAAATTGTATGGGTTGAAGCTGTAGATGAAGTTGTAGAGGGAGCTGTAAGATATGGATCCAATAGAGGTGAGGGAGGAGGAGGGGAAGAGAAAATACTTAGGAAGGAGAAATGGAGAGAGTGTGGAAATAGCAGCGGTGGAGATGATGATCGAAGAGGCCCGAACACTAAGAAATGTTTCTGGCGTGTGTAACCAACCAAGGAAGGACCTCGCCAGGCCTTGCATTCCGCATACATACGTAGAACAGCGGTAACAGGTACCTTACTAAAGTAGTATCCCACCAAGCGACGGGTCGAATCGTCGTCCACACGTCACATCGATGACATGTGATAATTGCGTATCTCTTACACAGGCATGTCGCAAGGGCATCACCATTCCATCGCTCCATGTTACTCCCACAGGCTTATTACGTACCGGGCCTGCTATTGCTGCTAAGATTCCACGGGTTTCTTTTTTTAGCCTTGATTTTGATATGCCTATGGCCTGTGCTGCATAGGAAAGATAAAATTCCAGCCTCCAATTTACCCGAGTGACGAATTTGAAGAACTATTCGGTTCAGAGTACACTGGATCAAAGAGAGATCTGGCATGTGCGAATCCGGTTGTTTCTATCGACAGGGAAAATATTGGCCTGGGTGCAAGCTAGTAGTAGAGTACCAGTCTATCGTTTTATCTACAGCATGAAGATCTCAACCTAATGCAACTTGGTCCCAGCCATTCCAGCATATCTCCCTCAGTTAATAGCGCGATACTGCTGCAACTCTTCCTCCGTGATCTCCCTCAGCTTGTTCGTACTCGCAGTGCTTCCCGTCACCGCTCCCTTCGCAATTTCAATCCCACGCGACACCGCCGATCCTTTCTGCAACGCATATGAAGCCGTAATGGCCTTGACTTTGATGATAGCAATGCGAGGGTCCTCAGGGCCTCCATTGTGGACGCCATCACCAAGATCTCCAACCCAAGCCTTCAAACTCGGGGTATAGTGAGCACGAACTTTCTCACGGTCGACTTCGATAGAGGCAGTACCGGAAATAGAGGCCCATTCACCCTATTCCAGTCAATAAACAGCCAAATTGGAAGAAAGGTAGTCAATGACCTACAGTAGAGGGCTTGATAAAAGACATATTAACGTGAGGATCAGAGTACAGCTCGTCCGTCTTGCCGGTCTCGGTATTGGTGTGAAAGATGAGGTCCACGCCGTTCTCCGTCGCAGCCAACGCCATGCACCTGCTCACAAGCAGACCACTGAGGTCCTGGCGTGTTGTCATCATTCCGAATTTAGTACCAGTAGCGAAATCGATCAAATCTTCCACCTTCTCCTTCAAAGGGATATTGAGATTGTCGGCATTAACGTTCTTGTACGGATCGGCCGTCTTCGATCCAGTTTCTCCAGTAGAAAAGTGTTGGCTGGTGTTACCGGGGTGAACTGAAGTCGACATTGTGCGAAGAGAGACGGTTTTCTGTGGTTTTTTTGTTGATATTGAGCGTAGTGATAAGCGTAGTGGTTGGCGCAGTGATGAGTGTAGTGGTGAGAGTCGAGAACAGTAGAGGCGAAGATTCATTAACTAAGGATTAGTCAAGGAAATGGAATGGAACAGTAGATCTGGAGTGTGGCCCTGCTGTTCTGGCCTTTCTGTTTTAAACCTGATATTGGCCATGTCGTAAGTGACGATGACGTATTGTTGTCGTTACTGATTGATATTACTTACGCTAAACCTTGCCCTGGTGATAAACGGACTGGAGTAAACTCTACTTGATGCCGTTCGTGAACTTTCCTGCCGTTGAACAGATACAAACACCAAATGTACCATCCAAATCATCAAAGTCATGAAAGTAAAAGTCTAGATACCACACAACTACCTACTCTGCAGCAAACCACATACATGCTTCACAATAATGGCGTCAACAAGCAACATGGTAGGTCATCGTAAAAACACCAATACGCCTACAACCATAAATATATATAATCAAGAAACGACTCCACGCTCAGCTAGTGGTAATCCCCTCAATGGCCATCCTAGCTTCCCTTCCTTTCGATTCTAGAATGCTTATCATTCTCTCCGCAGCCTCGTTCAATCTCCGTTGTCCATTGGCTGCCTTCCATTTGACCCATTCCTCAACTGTCATCTCTCTCTCAGTAGCAGTCAATCCAACTTCCCCATCTTCCTCAGCACTACCATGTGTAGCAAACACGACATCTAAATCAATAGGAGTCCATGGCTGAGATGTCTGTAGGTTCCGCACCGACTTCGCCTTTGGAGTGGATTGCAAGGGAACCCGAAGCTGCCTACGAATCGGAGAAAGCGGCGATCGAGGGGTTTCAATGGAGGATCCATCAATCGGATCCGAAGACTGTGGCGGAGCAGGTAGAGCTTGAGGTGTGGCACCCACGAAACTCTTTTCATAGCCATTTATGTCACCAGGTAAGAAAATCTCTGGCTCATCACTCCGGTCATCTATTTCCATCTCTGCCTTAAGTGTCTCAACCGGCTCCGGCAAGGGCGATGTGTGTTCCTGGAAAGGCGAACTAGGAATTGAAGATCTATCACGTTCGCTGTCTGGTGCTTTCGGGGCGCCGTCTTCAACTTCACACAGACTTTTTCCCTTCTGTCTAGACTTTTTATTACTTTTGACGGCAGACTTTCTTATTTCCTCGTCGGGCTCCACAGGTGCATCGCTGGATATAGTGCTGTCGTGTATGTGAAATGTGTCACGTACTTCGATTTGGTGGTGAATAACACTCCCAGAATCCAAAGCGTCATCGTTGTCTGCCAAGATATCTGTTGCGTGTGGCTCTGTCTGGTCATCAGGAACAGCCTCTCCTTCCTGCACTTCAGATTGATAAGGCGGATGATCCGGAATTGTTGATGCTGGGGAAGCCACGCTCTCCCTGAGTTGTTTCTGGCGCCCTCGTTTGGGCCGCCCAATTGGCTTAGGCTGCTCAGATTGTTGCTGCGACCGTGTGCTTTCTAAAGGCTCCTCTGGTGCTACATCAAAGGTCTTTGATAAGATCGAATCGAGATTTTCAGCCTCAACCGTGTTGCTCCTGCTCCTAGTGGACCACGCCTTTTTTGCAACCTTTGCCCGCTTTGATTTGGGGTCCTCCGCTTTGGGCTGGTCGACCGACATCTTTCGTGCTCTTCCTCGCGCTTTTCTCGGCTGGGACTGAGGCGCTTGTTCTTCCTCGGCTTCTGGCGATGCATCACTCTGCTGATCTAAAATTTCGATATCCTGGTTTAAGTGTTTCGGAACTTTGATTGGCATAGAGAAATCCTGATTTCCGTCTCTAAAAAACTGTTTCAGTGGTGTTTTCCCTCGAGGGATACCCACAGACTCTCCCGATGATGGTTTAGCCTTCCTTGTAGTGGGAATAAGAACATCACTGGGGGCATCTCTCATTTGCTGCTCAACAGCAATACTCGCTCTAGACCTGGTCAAACGCTTGGTACTGCGAATAAAAGGCTTTTGATGGACAGCGGATTCACCCTCATCGGTTAAAGGTCGTTCAAGGTCCAGATTCAGAGCGTGATCGAGATCCTCATCGGTGGGCATATAGGTTCTGTGTATCGAGGGGGTTTTAATGGCCGTCTTGGACTTTGATACCGTACGGCGTCCTTTCTTTGGTTTGACCTCTATTATGTCTTCGACGTCTGTCAATGTCATTTCGTGGTCACATTCTGGTTTGACCGTGCGAGCTATGCTAGCTCTGGTTGCTCTTTGCCTTTTTGGCAGTTCAGTGGTGTGATCGATACTGGGTTGTCTAGCCATACTGGCTCTAGTTGCTCGCTTCTTTGGCTGCACAATGATCTTGTCCTCCTCCTCGGTATCGGCTCGGCCATCAAAAAGAACAACAGGCTCCTTGGAAATAGCGCTGCTAGATCGTTTTTGCCCTCTTGTGATATCATCTATATCCGAGAATGAGTGAGTAGATGCCGAGTATTCCGGTGCAACAGCCTTTTTACGCCCTCCCTTCTTCGTGGTAGCTGCTTTTGGTTTCACGGAACCAGCTCTCTTTCCCCGAGTTGTCTTTGGTGCAGGCTCATCATTCTCAGTTGTGTCGACAGAGGCCCGAATATTTTCTGTTGGGGATTCCGGTACCGTGAGGGCTCGAGAGGCACGCCTTGTTTGTTTTTTGGGCACGGTTGAGGTCCGTGGGGCGCGCTTGCTTGGCTTTTTGGCAGCTTCCGTAGTAAAGAAGTAACAAGAGGGAGCACGTCGCTCGTGTTCATATCTAAAAGGACAATTAGAGTTGGTGGATAATGTAGAAGTACGATGGCATACCTCGGGTTGTCATCGGGTTCAAAATTGGCCAACGACACGCCGCAGAATGGGCATAAACAGTAATCTGACTCATTCTTAGTAGGTGCATAGTGAAAGCCAGCACTGGCCATCTGTCGCCATTGTCAGTCCAAGTGTTAACATGGAATGTACAGAATGCATACATTCGCGACATTCAAGTTATCACTATCTTCATAAGGCCAGCGGCCTTGCCCAAAAGTCATCAGTCGGGCTCGATAGAACTGTTCACTATGCGGGTCGCTAGTATATTGATCCTCCTCGATCTCTTGGGTAGCTGCAGTAACGGCCCAGCCGCAATCATCGGAATGGCGAAGATGCTCGGCAACAGGATCATCCCCGGACTCCCATCCATCCAAAGATTTCATACACAAGTAACAGGTGACATTATCGTCATGATCTGGACTTGGATCGAAGTAAAACCCAGCTTCCGCAAACTATCTAACTGTCAGCACTGATCAGGAGTGGGAACTGGAGGGTGGTCGTACACGTTTCGGTTGCATATTCCTATGCGGCCATTTGGTAGCCTTGCCATTACCAGAGACTGAGGACCTGCGTTGCGACCGAAAAGAGGACAGGCGTGCTGATGCCAGAAAGTAGTCTTTGGTAGACATGGCGGGTGGGTGATGAGGTGCGACGCGGTCAAGTCTTCTGACGAGTAGAGCTTCGCGACAAATGCTCAGCAGCAATTCTCCAGACAGAGAAGAGAGGCTACAGTAATGGGGACGCGATTGATGACGAGGTGATTAAGGAGTGACGGTGGAGGAGGTGGTGGTGATGCGCAGGGGAATGTTGGGATTTTGTTGTCGTGTTTGTTGTCGTGTAAGTATGTGTGTACCTGTAGCACAGGACAGGGTCAGTTGAGTTACTTATTGTCTTAAGTAAAACCTTATTAACATGGATTCCTCGGGATCCCACGACGTTGCTCAAGTGACTGACTTTCTATGATTCGCAGCCAACCTTGCTAGAGTAAAGTAGAGTGCCGCCCCATGCAAGTCGGCCGTCGATTGATAACTTACGCACCTGACTCCACGTTCTCCACGTTTGTCCGCGCCTTTCGTTTGCTAAACTCACCCCTCGACTGCTCGACTACCTGCCTATCATACCTGACATATAACTCGCTTCCCCGTTGCTTTCCTTTCCCCCCAGGTCCGAATCCCCTGCATCCATTCTTTCCCGAAGCTAGCCGGCCCTGTCGTCGCACATTATACTTTACTGTACTGTACGCCTTCCACGCGATCACCTGCCATGAGTTTCCAGATTTCGGTGCGTTGATGGACCTCTATATGTATCCTTTCGCACCGTCACCGGCCTAGGCTTCATTGCTAAAGTACGTCAAGCGTCTCATACCCCAATTCCATCGACCTCGACGGATCTCCAATGGAGTCAGAAAACCCAATCTCGGCGTATACAGAAGGTGCTGCTTTTCGACCACGTGTTCACGTTGGCAGGGCAATGACATAAGGATCGGCCAAAAGTCAGTGCCGGTGGAGTTGGACGAAGACTTGGATCCAGCTGGCCTTCCGAAGAACTTTGGCACGAATCAGCATATGCATGTAAACGAGGAGACAAAGGAGCGTCTACGATTGTTGCTTTGGCAGTTTAAGGCTCCCGTGCGGTATGCTGTTGCCTATGGATCCGGAGTGTTCTCCCAGGGGGTGAGGTCAACAGGCCAGAAGCCAATGATAGATTTGATCTTCGGTGTCACATATACTCAGCATTGGCACTCCCTGAACCTGCAGCAACACCGGGATCATTATTCATTCCTCGGAAGTCTTGGTAGCCGTGTTATTTCGTTCACACAGGATAGATTGGGAGCTGGTGTGTACTTCAATCCTTATGTGGAGATTAATGGAATTGTATGTGCCACTCTTACCCAGGAAAAACATTGCTGACACTAGTAGATGGTGAAATACGGCGTCGTAAATATTGATACCCTTTGTCGAGACCTGTCTGAATGGAACACTCTCTACATGGCCGGCCGCTTGCATAAGCCCGTAAAGATCCTTCGCAATGATCCCCGAGTTCTGTTGGCAAACCAAGTCAACCTGTTATCAGCCGTTCGAGTGGCTCTCCTGCTCTTGCCTAAAACGTTTTCTGAACTTACACTGTACACTACAATTGCAGGGTTATCCTACATGGGAGACCCACGCATGAGTCTTCCCACGGAGAACCCACACAAAGTACAAAACATTGTGAACAACCAAATCTCTAATCTCCGCCGCCTATATTCACCTCTAATCCACCAACTCCCGAACGTTTACTTCGTCAATGAAAGCTTATCTTGGAACGACTTGCCATCCAATACGATGTTAGTACAAGATATGGATCCCATACGACGAGGTAATATGGTTCGCCGGTTGCCGAAAGCTTTTCGAGAGAAATTATACTTCCAGTACCAGAAGAAATTTGCAATCCCGCAACCTGAGTTTCGGAAGATGATCGGGGCCACGGAAGACGAAGAACGAGTCAGCAAGAAGCAAGGAGGGGAATTCGAGCAACGTATTGCGGAGGACCTAGCGAATATCAGGGGTGAGGTTGCAACAGTTATCAAGAAAACTGTAGGTTGGCCCAGTACTGCACAGAGTGTGAAGGGCATCCTCACTGCGGGTCCCGTAAAGAGTTGGAAGTATCTGAGTGAGAAGATTACCAAGTGGAAGGTGTCTAAGAAAAGCCCTAATCATTCAACAAAACAATGAATAGGTGGAATTTTTATGGTGTTTGGTATTTGTTAAAATGCGCAGTGTTTGGTATTATGATTACCGGCATTTGCTTACGGCTTGACAGAATGTACACTGAGCAGGTTCTTTGGTGGTCATTGTACATACATTTGGCGGGTTTGTTGGGCAGCGTATCATGATGTCTTTCAGCGAGCTGTAAATTCACTTGGGGGGTTGTTTATACCATATTGTTCGTGTAACTAAGTAGTTGCGGTTCGTCTGTAGGTATTACTGAGTTTCACACGAAGTGGCTCTTACCGATGAGCCTAAACAAGCCTCTTTTTCATCTATGTTTGCGGAGCGAGTTGGGGCCGCAAAACTCTGGGAATGAAAGCAATTGCGATGCATAATCAACGCCGAAAAAACAAAAAACAAAAAACGCTCAAAGCCTCATAAAACTCCCTCCTTCCGTAGCTCTAATCAGTACCAGCGCCCCGGAACACAGGAACTACGGCCTCTTAAGAGCAGCAAATCTCCTAGCCAGATCATTATCATCAGACAACGTTCTAGCTGTGGGTTGAGGTTTTGGGGCCTGCTTCGCCACCGGAGGTTGAGAAAGGCTCGCCATTTTAGGCGCATCTGGCAAACGGATAACAGGATGGACATTCTCCGTAGAGGGAGATGGCGGCGCAACATTAATAGGCGATCTCAACTGTTTCGGCGGTGTTGCTTTGGCCAACTCCTCAGCCTTCGGGTCAACAACAGCAATCGGATCCTCCGTTAGCTTTAGTGCAGTACCACCACTCGCAGGCTGATCATCGTCGTTGAAATCAGGTGGAGGGGTTCCCGGAGGAGTAGTCTTGTAGGATATATTATATGTCCGGGCGATCTCCTTTAGATACAAGGTGACGAGCATCTCCTCGGGAGGCTCAACCCGTAGTTTCTTTAGTACTCGCTCCGACACCTTTTTGTCACTATTCTCGATCGCCGAGAGGGCGAACTCTTTCCCGTATTTTTCGACGAGAAGTTGGCGCACTGTTTGGAGTTCTTTGATCTCGGTGCGCGGGGCGGCGTAGATCAACGACTTGACAGGTTCTTCTAGACCAGGGTCGCATTCCCTTTCACCACGGTTTATCAGCGCAAGTTTAACTTTTAGCAGGGTAGTAGTGGAGGAGGTACTTTGCTTCCATAAGGCCGATGCGCGCGAGGAGGAGCTCGCAGTATAGCTCGAGGATTTCCATTAGCTCGACGGAAATGTCTTGTCGGATGATGTTTTCGACTCGGATCCGTGCAGACTCCTCTTTTCCAACCTCGAGGAGTTGCGCCATCTGCCGCCGGGCGACTTTAGAGAGTGCGCATTCTTTCTGCTGCGCCATCCGCAGGCGGGAGATAGAAAGCTTCAGCGCAACTTTGAGCTTGCTCTAAGAGTTTGTTAGCTCTATGTATTTCTGCAGGCGGGTGATGACGGCTTACGACGAGGGTGGAAGTCGGTGCCATGATGAGTTTAGAGAACTTGAGTTCTTGCCGTGTGGTGTTGATATTGCTGTGATTTGATAGGTAGCCCAGCGGAGTGGGATGACTCGTCTCGGTGTCGGTAAGGTGGGGCTAATGTCGGAACTGGCTTCTGCTTCAGCCGCATCCGAGAACATAGTCCCCTCGGAAAAACAACCCGATTTTAGCTTGCAGATTAAGCAAGCTGTCAACCAGTTTTTTTTTCCATAACCACCAATTCCTGGCTACAATCTCGTGAGAGGAAACAGAAATGGCGCTCAAAAAGTTATCAATCTCGAGCCCGAGGCTTGCCAATGTGTTGGAGGATGTGTGGAAAGAGATTACGAGAGGTGCGTCATATATCATCTCTGTTCCTGAGCTGGGAGGTGTAGCTAAAACATTGTCTTAGATAACCTTCCAAAGCGGATATTCAAATGTGTTCTAGCAACTACAATCACCAGTAACGACCACCCACGAAGACCTGCGTACTTATTTTAGTAGCTGGAATGAATTGGACTAATATCCGAGTGCTTTGTACTGCGAATAGTAATCATCATGTTGATACCAGGTATCAGTAGTAAGTACCTTCCAAGTGTAGCTTTGAACCGAGTACTGACCCAATCAATCAGACGTGTACGGGAGAGCTGGATATCTTGCATGCATTGCTTCAGTGTTTGTGTTTGTCCTAGCCTGCAATCTAATGTTATCGAAGCTTGGGGATTGCTACTAATGGTTGCAAATTCTCAGTTTCGGTACGTTTGTATGGACCACATAACGGAGGGCAATTATTCACATATACGTTCTAGGGCATCCGGGCCGTCGATTAGGCGGTATGGTTGAGGGTAGGTTTGCCTATTGTTAATAGAGTAGAGTAATACAAATATTGACGGACGTGCAGCATTGATAATGGCCACCGCCGGTGCGTCAGTTGGAGTTGCGTGGGCTTGTTTAGGAACTTTCCTATCGTCGCTCGCACGCGAACATAATCCAAATGCCGCCATGGGGATCAAGGCTGTATTTTTGGTCATAGCATCATTTGTTCATGGATATGTCAGGCTGTCAACGCCTAGGCTTTTCTTGATGGTGCTATTGATGATAATACCGGTTCTACTAGGCTTGGTATGCTCTTGGTCGAGCAGTTATTGGTGACTGAACTGACTGCTGTGTGATAGACTTCAACATCAGTTCATGTGACACATATGTTTCCAATACAATTCTTCTACCCAATCTTAACGGCGGTTGCCGTCATGTTATTGGTGAATGTTTCTGTATTCCCGGAATTCGGAAGTACCCAACTCTGTAAGTTTCCTCTCATGAGCGGTGTTGGTGCATGCTGATAAGCCAAAGGCATGGCAACAATAGAAACGCTCCAGGAAGTACAGAAAGTACAGAGGGCTGCCGCCGAGCTATTTATTGCCTTTTCTGTTGGAAAAGACCCAGAGGAATGTGTTTCGAAATTGAGAGACCTGACAAAGTCGAAGGCAGAACTCCGGTCGAAAGTAGAGGCATGCAAGGCAGTTTACACGGAGTGTTCATTCGAACTTGCATACTCTGTTCTTGCGCCCCGTGAGTTAAAACCAATATCTGGAAAGGGGATTAAGAACCTTATGGGAAAGACATTGAGTTTAGTTGGTGCTTGCGAGAGTGTATATGCCTTACTTGGAATTGAGCCAGAAAATCCTGTTGATTTGAAGAAAATTGATGTTGACCGATTAAAAGCCCGGCGGGAAGAGTTAGGAGATGAAGAATTGCTCAAGGTCCTTCTGAAACGGTAAGTCAATCTGTTATCGGAATAACGATATAATGCTGATATGAGCATGTAGAGTGGAGATACCATTGACTCAGTTGCAGAGTGCCACCAGCCGTGCTCTCGATATCGTGAGCGCTTGTGTTGCGTTTGCATATGTATACGTCCACACTCGTTCTTAGGGGGTGTCCGCTGACTCCGTAGGATACACCTTCAATACCAACGATAGGGAAAAGTGCAAGCAGAGCCCGCCGACCAGATGGTATATTACTTCAAGAAATTGATATCCACATCGAATGGCTTGATGCGGCAATCACCGAGTTTGGAAATACTTCAACTGCGGCATTAGAAATTGTAGCTGCACTACAAGGGCCTCAAGACGGAGATGTTGATGTTGATCTTATGCCGCGCGAAGAAGTATTCTTGATCAGCAGCTTCGTAATGAACCTTAGGCATGGTGCCTCACACACGCTTGATATGCTACGGCATTCCAGGGCACTCGTGGAAGAGCGTGCCAACCGCAAAGGCTGTAAATCTCTGCACTTCCCTAGAATAAAGATGAGGAAATGGTTATTCTCTGGAACAGAGGAGTCAGATACACTACGAATATCTGAAAGAGAAACGTTTGCCCGGGACCCAAGAAATGAGTCAAGCGAAAACTTTAAGAACCAAACGACAAGGCGGTCATGGGGCAGGAAGTCACGCATTACTAGGTCAACTCTCTCTCAACGGTGGAGAAAATTCAGATGGGTGTTGGGTAAGATTTTGGACTGGATGGCACACTCACACTCGATTTTGTATGCTTTGAAATTCACACTGGGCGTGATGCTGGTTGCCTGGCCGGCGTTTGTTTTGGATTGGGTGGAATGGTACACTTTGATTCGTGGTGGTGCGTACCACCCTAAACCCACGATAATTGTTTGTGCTAATATTTCTCCAGTCTGGGCGCCGTTGATTTTCGTGCTTGTGTTTGAGAATGCGGTAGGATCTACCATCTGGATCTTCTTCTTGAGGACTGCTGGTACGATTGTGGGTTCGGCATGGGGTTATGCGGCATATCAGTCTAGGCATGGGAATGAGTTTACGATTGCGGTGATGCTTACATTGGGAACTATACCCAACTATTATGTTCAGTTAGGGACAAAGTATCAGAAGGCCGGAATGGTGTGCACGATTTCGATGTGTGTGGTGGCGCTGTCTACGCATCTCCAGACAGTACCAGGTATGTCACTTGTACAGGCTACTTGAACTGTGTTAATGTGTTTTCAGGAACATCCGAAGAGAACTTCTACAAAAGGGTGATTACTATGTTGATTGGTATTTCAACCCTACCCTCATCGCTTAAATGACTTTGAATTTGATTATATTATAGGAGGAACCGTTGCGACGCTCGTTCAGTTGATTCTGTTTCCTGTCAAGGCTCGAGTGCATCTTAAGGAATTCCTTGCATCTGCAATAGTTCAGATTAACAAGATGGAGTCCTGTATTGCCTCTGGAATAGACGACACAAGGAACATTGTCTCCTCGCCTGCCCTATTCAAGCGCTTTGGGGTCGCTCGCAAAAAAGCATCTACTTCACTATCCACCGCCGAAGCCTTCCTTGAGTTCACTAAGCAAGAACCCCGACTGAAGGGATGCTTTGCTGGACATGTAATCGTGTATAAAGAGGTGTGTGCATTGTCCCCCAAGGCGTCTCTTGCCCTCTTATGGTTAACCACTCTAGATTATATTCGTCCTCCGCCAAATCGTCGACAGAATGGAGAATATGGTCCAGCTCCGGCAAACTTATGGCTCTGCAGTACTCGAACAGTACAACTCTAGGGTGTACAACTACCGTCGAAACGTCGCCGCTACAATCACGTTGACGCTTTGTGTTGTCCATGAAGCATTAACTACCAAGCTTGCACTCCCGCAATTCCTTCCTTCGGCACGGTTGGCGCATTTAAGGATGGTGTTGAGAGTACGCCAGATTCTGCTGGAAGAAAACACGGCCTCCGACTTGAGCGGTATTGACTCCCGTGCTGATTCACACGCTTTGGCGGCGAGGCACACGCTCAGGCTGAAGTTATTGTCTTGGAATGCGTCGAGTGCGGCGTTGGAGGAGTGCATCGAGTACCTAGAAGAGCTTGTGGATTTGGCAAAGGCATTGGTTGGTGCCAATGAGTTCCGGTGAGCCCCTCCCCTTTCCTAATGGACTGACTGGCCGACTGATAATGAAAGATCTGGTATCCTTAACCGACCAAACTACAAAGAATATGTCGAACAAATCCGTTCCAGGCGAGACTTTACCGCAAAGGAACCAATAGATCCTGATGCCCCTTCACAGGACACAGTAGAGACTGTCACGGCGAGTGGATTCTCTGTTGGGAGAGTCTCGGCCCAGGCTCTAGAGGGTATGCCGGATTCTTTGACTAGAATCCAAAGCAGAAGAATGGAGGCGAAGTTGGAGAAGAAGAGAACGAATGTTATGCTGCCGCATACAGTTAGATGACACTGATATAGGAGAAATTAGATAGATGCGATGGCGTTTAGAATGGGGGATTTAGTTTTCAAGCGAGTCTGTCTTTACAGAGCGTTTTCTTGTATCATAAGTGTGTTTATTTATGGAAATATTCGCATCAGGTAGAACCTCCTTGTTTATATCATACATGGAAGATTCGAAGGATCCACATGGATTTGATTAATTCTCCGTCTCATCTCGATCCAACCCAGTCCTGTCCTCAGTCCAACACTAGTTTAGTCTGTCAGCCGGCTATATTTTTCGCTAACGCGTAGCCAACACCGTATCTAAGCCGTATGACAGACTAACCTTCACCATTAGTTACAACAAGTAAACAAAATCAACCGCAAATGGCCTTGCCCAACAAAAGAAAAACGCAACGAGATACATGATAGACAGATAGATACCACCGACATTGGCCTCCCCTCAGGTGGCAAGTAAGAAAGCAACTTATTACCTATTCAGACAAACACGAGCGAAAGGAAATATGTATAATAAAGATAGTACAGATAGTATCACCATCTCCCATCCAACTCAAAACAAACCAATACAACAAAGAAAAACCCGGTATAATGCAGCAGTATGACAGAACAATTCAGGACACTAGGAAAAAACGGTAGAGCTTTTCTGCGACTAGGAGAAAAAGCATGACACAGCACACCGGAGAGGCGTGAATAAAAACAATCCCCACTGGTCCTAATTCCCATACCCCTCCCCCAACACTGTCCACTACTAACTTGCCATAAACTTTCCGCTCACCACCTTCCTCACCGTTGAAACTGGATTCCACACCACTACTGGTGCCTCTACGCCATCAGTACTCTTCTCCTCAGCACCTGCATCTGCAAATGGATCCGACTCCTCTTCCGCCACCTCTTCCGCCACCTCTTCCGCCTTCGCTTTCGGCGTCGAAAGCGTTAACCCACTACCCACACTTTCCGCATCCTCTCCCGAAATCTCCCATCGGACTTCCACAGGTGTCGACCTAGCCGGCGCATCCGTTGCAAATCTCGCCAACACCTTTGCACTCCCGTTTTGTACGGCTTCGGGATCGATAACAAAGTCTCCCATTTTCCATGCCAGTCGTCCCTTTTCCTTCGAGAAGATCCCCATTGGCTTGCTTTGACACGAGGAGGCATGGGCGCCCTCGATACCGGCGATAAACACCACATTGTGCAGGGTGAAAGGCTTTGTGATCCCAGCCAAACGACGGTAATTGGGGTTCGGCTTCCAGGTTACGATGACGGAGCTCTGATGTGGCTCCAACCGCCAGACTGGAGAGATGATGATTGGCGCATAAGTAGAGAGGGCGGACTCATCGACATGAACTTGATACTTGAACGCTACTACAGTCTTGTGGACATTTTGCTGTACAACAGAGTATTCTCCTACGTGATCTGGAATCGCCGAGATGAATGCAGGGTTTGGGGCAACCTTTTCCAGAACTGAAAAGTTGTCCATGCGGATAGTCAAAGCCTGGTCCTCCGTGCCCCCTTGCGGGTTATATGCGAGGGCTATTTCTCCAGTCACAAGGGTCTTTGTTAGTTGACCAGCCTCGAACGACATGCTCACTGATTCGACCAGAGATGCGGAGAGACCCGGTTCTGTCAAGTCTGGATGCTTGATAGCGGCTACAGCCAGGCTTGTTACCGATCTCGCGGACTTTATGGAGTGAGTATCGGAGCTCTCTTCAGATATAGCGCCGGCTGACCGTTGTGTCATTCTCAACGGAGTGAGTGGTGGAGATCCAGTGAGATCTGGTGTTAACTCTGGCGGATTTGGAAAGAACATTGTATTCCGCACATCTCTGCGCCCTCTAGTTTTGCGAGAAACAGTATTTTGCTTTGGATTGTTAGATAACAGTTGTGTAAATCGAAGGGAAAGGAAACACCTACAGCTCGTAAAGTGTTGGCGACCTTCGATAAAGCAGCATCTGCCTCTTCCTCTTCTTCGTGGATAACATCGTTCTTGATTTCTACCTTAAACTGGGGTTGAGATTCGTCGACTCCTTCGTCGGATATTGCTGATGCGCCCAAATCATTTACCGGGGGACGTATTGTGTACCCTTCTGAGTCTGTACGAACCTAGCTACCGTCAGCTGTGCATCTCTGCTGGTAAGGGAGTGGCTCTACCTCATCTGAAGTTGCTGTTGCAGACTGTGGCCCGCTCGACGAAGCAGGTGGGGAAGAAAGAGGTGATAACGGTTGGTGGTCACCGTTGCTCTGTGGCGGGGTAAATGGTAAATCTTTATCCCCGGTTGGAGACACCCCTGGTACGCCCAAGCTTGTCCCATCCTTTGGTGAATCGTTTTTGGAGCTATGTGGTGATGGAGGTAGAGGTGGCGGCACACCTCTCTGTCGCTTATCTGGTGAGGCAGATCGATGAAATATGCTATTCCGATTCGATCGATTCCGAAGTACTGTACCCAATCGCTTGAGTCCCATGCTGCCGTGCGTTCCTACTTAGCCCGCTCAGTACAATGACCATAGCAACCGCATTTCGGTAACTTACCTCCAGCAGACGCCCCTCCACCTGAGCCCGAAGACTGCACGCTTACGGAATCGTCGGTTACAATTGAAGGAGTGGCAGGGTAAGGCACGTTATTGCCCGGGCCTGTCCGACTGTGTTGCCGCTCGATTTTCTGCTTTGAAAGTGTAGCTTTATTTGCAAATGCTTTGATCTCTTCGTTGGTATTGATGTCCAGGATTATGGTCAAAATCGCCGAAGCCGATTGCATTGTAGTCTGAGCATGATCTAGCTCTAATGTTTGTAGTCGTGTCAACGCGTCTCGTAGATGATTACATCGCGATTCGTCCGCGGCCTGCAGCTTCTCAAATACAAATGGCGCTTGACTCTCCCACTCGGCCATCGCACTAGACACTGCTTGAGCTGCCTCTGCTACCTGCTGGGCTTTAGCTTTCTGCCCTCGCTTCCTGAGCTTCTCCGCTCGATCCTCGCTCGAATCAATTGACTTTGCAACTGCGCCCAGGTTGGTTTCCATGACTTTCATCCCCGACCATTCCGAATTCCGGCTCGCAAATTCGCGGATAGGTTTCTCCACCTCACCCTCGAGCTTCTGCGCAAATTGGTGGTGCGAAGTCGCTAATTCGGCTGTAGATTCGACAATCCGCTTCCACGGTACTGAGAAGACGCCTAATTCCGAGCTATCACCCGGGAGTGGTTTTTTGGCTAGCTTGGTAAGCGCTTGCGCATATGCGTCTTCTGCTCGTCGTCGTTCCTATGAGCTCAGTGATGAGTTTTCACACCTCAAAAGATAACAAGGAACTTAAGGCTTAGCTACCTGTATCCAATCCGCAATCTCATTGTTCAATGTCTGTCCTTTTTGCAGCCTATCACGAAGGAGCTTGACTGCCGGAGAAGCTGGTACGAAAGTCTGTCAGATCTTTGCATCAGCTATATGCTGATCTCGGATATGCATGGCAACAATACAGCTGTATCCTAGGAACGCCCGCGCACGTGCTGAATTGATGGGTGGGGAGTTGTCGGTACGTACCACAATGGACGGGTATTCTGATCGTGAGAGTTCCATCGCATCCATAGGAGTGGTCATAGGACCCTAGATCGCCTTATCCGACGAATCTGTGGTAAGCAATCCAGCGCTTCGTATTTCTTGAAGAATTGGATTGAGAAATGAAGGTTGAGCAAAGCCGGAGGTAAGAATGTAGCGGTTGACGGCACCAGGGTTAGAAGACCGGTTAAAAGACGGAAAGCCCAGGGTACGGAGAGCTCAGAAAGGGAGGCGTGGGTGGTGTGGTCTGTACTGTAGATACTTTGGAGCCGCCGGATAACGCCGACTCAATGGAAGACGAAATCTCGAAACGGTGACTATGGCTGACGATGACGGGTGGAGGTTGATACGGTGCACCGGAGGAGGTCCATCAAGTGAGAAGTATAGAAGAGAGGGATTTGATTAGATGCAAGCTGCTAGTGGATCGGCGGTAGTGGTGGTGAGGTAAAATAGGTAAAAATTAGTGGCGCTGCATTTAACACCGCGAAAAGTGGCACCGCAACCAGACAACCGGGGAAACTCTCACAAGCGTCTCCGCAGAACCGAAGTCATTATCAGACATATCCCGCGAGCACTTGCACATATAAGGTGCCCAAATAAGCATTCGATAGAGTAAACCTTCTCCACACAATGAAAGTCCAACAGGTTAACCTAGAATACGTGCTCCAGAACCCACAACCCAATCTCTTGCCAGTTTTAAAGTCACCATGAGCGTCGACTCGTCCTGGAAATCTAGTATTGGGTTTGCAGAACGTTTGGCTGTAGTTGACAAAATGTACGTAATTTTCTCGGTGCCTGCCCATCTCGGTGTATACTGACGGTGAGGAAAGGGCCACTCAACTAGGAAACGCGGATCCAGAGCTTCGCCGTCCCAAGGCCATGCGTCAAGCACAGCAAGAGGAAACAAAATTCCTAGCCCAAGCTTTCTCAAAGGTGCGACGAACCTGTCTAGTTCTGCGCCTGGTCATTCAGTCATGTCGTATCATAAGCCATCACTCACGATATAACAGAACGAATATGTCAGACTCTGGAACGAGAAACTGCAAGAGCTGAAAGCCAGAGCTGCAAACCTGACCGAATTGGAGAATACATATGACTTGGTTAATTTCCCAAACGACGAGCCGGCACAGTGTATAGGGCCCTACAAAACCGCAGTTCCTTTTGCTTCAGGTCTCTTTTCCACTATCTACAAAGCCTCACCAACACTGAGCACACCTGGCAGCAAAAGATCCTTGATTGCCCTTAAGGTTACCAACACTTCCACGACGCAGCCTCCGCATGATTGCCAACGAGAAGCCCGGCTTCTTTGCAGTGCAGCTGGCCACTCCAACATTATAACAGTCATCGAGAGCTTCTCCCTTCCCCCTTCTACCTTTGTCCTTGTCCTTCCATTTCTCCCCCATTCCCTAGCGTTCCTACTCGAGAGAGGTCTTGTTGAAACCTCCTTGCGAGTATCTACCATTATCTATGATGTGCTCTCCGGTCTTGCGCACCTGCACTCACTTGGCATTCTCCATCGCGACATCAAACCCTCCAACATCCTGTTCTCGGCCCCTACAGGAAAAGCTACAATTGCAGACTTCGGGATAGCATGGTCAGCAAACGACCCGTATTCAGAGCCTGCCGATGAAAAAATTACAGACGTGGGTACCACATGCTATCGCGCACCGGAGCTACTCTTCGGTTACCGCCATTACGGCAAGGGCCTGGATATGTGGGCAGTAGGCTGCATGATGGCAGAATGTTTACATCCGGAGCACGAAGCATTCTTTGATGCAGGGGATTTGGGGAGCGAGCTAAGGTTAATAGCAAGTATATTTCAAAAACTGGGGACACCCAATGCTGGGATTTGGCCGGTATGATGTGACATTCCCAGACTGATTAGACACGGGTTCATATGAGATTTAGGAATCTACCAAATTCCCGGATTTTGGAAAGATCACCTTTCATGACGTCCCTGCGAAACCGTGGGAAGACTTGATGCCATATGCAAGTGAGGAGGCACAAGACCTGACCGGGAAACTGTTGGTTTATGAGAGTGGAGATAGACTCAGTGCAGAAGAGGTGATTGCTCCTATATCTTAAGTCGGATGTGAATTTTGTTTAGCTGATTTACACACAGGCTTTAAAACATACATTTTTCGTCTGTATTACTAAAAACTGAATGCTGATACTGAGTAATGGTCAGATGAGATAGTGTTGAATATTGCTGGTATTTTGACTAGTTTTGCTGTGGTTTTGGGTAATAGTAATAGGAAAGACTAGTCTATGAGTTTACCATAATTGATGCATTGAACTGATGCATAGTAACACTGAGTATTCGTTTCAATAGACACCCAATACAATTACATACGTATCAAAGAGCGGTCCTAGTCTCAAAACCACCTGCAAGGAAGGAAATCCCGCTTGCTTAATGCTTGAACTACATCATAATACCCTACTCTTCCTTAGGAACAACGTTCTTAGCCTGAGTCCACATATACTCCATCTTCCCCCTTTCTAACCTCTCCTTCGCCATAGCATCAGTAGGACATCTCTCTGATGAAAACTTCCTGAACCCTCTCTGTTTCAGTTCGCCCTCCCATACCAGTGTACATTTGTTTTGCTCCATCGGGATATCGGCACCATGTGTCAATTGTTCACCGGCATCTGCACCCTCCAACGGTCCTGCATCCTCCGTCCAATCAATGCGATTAAGCATCAACTTCCTGTACTTGGTAATCGCATATGGTCCACCCTCAACAATAACGAGGTTGAACTTCGGACTGAAGATGCAGATCCCCGTCAACCCCAGTTGTTCAGCATTCTTATTGATCTTGAAGCGGTGTTTTCCGTTCGCAAGGCTTTCGATGCGGATGACGAGACAGTGTATGCCCTTTGCAACATCCTTCTCTTGATTAACTTGAAGTTTTTCGTGGCGTTGATCTTGTGTCAACTTTCGCTCTTCGTTCTGTCGCAGATGGTTCTCCAGTCGTTCGCGGATTTCTTTATTGACTCGTGTTTCCACCGCAGTAGGATCTTTGACAGCTTCTTCACCGAGTACTCGCATCATGTTGGATTTCTTGATTTTGGGTGGCGGTGGTGGCTCGAGTCCAAGGCGGACCTTGGCTTGTTTCTCCTTCAGCTCTTCCGCGCGGCGTTGGCGGCGCACTTTCTTCTGCTCTTTCTTGGTTAAAGGCAGTGGTTTTGGTAATGGTATGTGTTTATCTTGAGGTGGTTCGAGCTGGATTGGGTGTTGAATATACAACGTCACTATCGAATCATCCGTGTCTATCTTCAGGAGGCCGGCTTGGATATCCGCATATGTGCCGTTGGTGGTAAGTCCTTGGTCCCACCACTCGATCTCAGGCGGTACTTGAGGCTGCAGGAAAACGTCAGCATGCTATTCTCAGAACGGTACATTTTCTCCGTGAAAATCCCCAAACAGATCCAAGGCATATAGCCAGTTTCAAGCTAAGAAAGGCTGCATATTGGCATCACATATTCTTAATAAGAGAGAATGGAGATTGGGTTGTGTACTAACCGCAAAAGCTTTATCCGCATGCATATCCTCGTCAATTCCGACCTTCCTGGCTGCTGCTGCAATCCTCTTCTTCATCTCCTCCAGAGCCTCCTGTCTGCGCAAGGCATTGGCTTGCTCAATGTATTTTCCTTTCTCATTGAAATGAAGCGATTTTGGGATCCTCCTGGGCTGCAGACTCTTAGCCGCGATATTCGGGTCATAATACGGGTTCTTGGTAGGATCGATCAGGTCGGTACTCGGCAAACTAAGATCCAACTGCTTCTTTGGTTTGCTTGCTTTCCCCGCATCCGATCTCCTGTTGGCCATAGTTGTCGCGAACTTGGGTTGCATCACATTCTTACCTCGGCGTGATGAGCCAGTATCTGCAGAATCACCCAACAGCGCAGGATGTAAGACGATATCTAAACCTCCGCGTGCCTTGGTGGCTTCATCGGGGTCGGGTTCGTCTCTTCGAAACGAAGGTATTGGAGTGGATGATAAAGACCGAGCCGCCGTTGGTGTAGCACTAGCAGTCGACCTAGACACCGCGTTGGCGACCCGCGACCTCATTGCTGCTAGGCGCTCCGCAGCTGACTGGGCCACCATCGGGGATGCAGAGGTTGAGGAAGACTGGGAGGATCCTTTGGATTTGTTGGCCCCCAGTTTCGCTGCTACAGCTGCTGCTTTGGCGCGTGCTTCGGCCATCATTTTCTGGATTCGTTCTTGATCGGGTCCACCTTTAGGTCGCTTAGCGGGGCTAACAGTGCCATCGCTAAGAGGACGCTTGCGTGAAGGCAAATCCATGGGTACGGTTTGGTTGATGAGATATTGGTGGAGGTTGAGAGTGGAGAGTGGAGAGTTGATTGATGATGATGGACGTCTGTTTGGTTGTAGTTAGTGCTTGTCGGTGGAGTAGTAGCCAAGCCAGAGTGGTTAGGGTTTCCACTAGTGTAGCGCCTTCTCAAGATTCCCAAATTTTTTGTAGAACACGAGTTGGATTTGGGGTTAGACATTTGCATTCAACTTTGTCGTCACAGTTGCTGAGCCTCGCCCACCATGAACGTTACAAACCCAGTCGCCTCTGAGGTGACCAGTGTGGAGTTCAACTTCCTATCTCCAGAAGAAATTCTTGCAGTCTCAGTCAAGCAGATTGTCAATCCCGTCACCTTTGGCAATACGCATCCGGGCAAGATACCAATACCCCTCGTTGGAGGTCTCTATGATCCTGCTTTGGGCGCATCTGAGTCTTTGAAACAAAGGTAAGCTTCCTTTGGCCCTGACAGTGCTTGATACTGTCCATCTACATGTTCGTTCCTCACAAATTGGATGTTTCGCAGATGCTCAACATGCCACCTAGACTATCAGTTCTGTCCCGGACATATGGGACATATATCGCTACCAATTCCCATCTACAACGTGACCTTCTTTGATCAGATGCTGCGACTCTTGCGCGCGACATGCGTATACTGTTTCCACCTTCGAATGTCGAAAGCCGAGGTGGACCGGTATGCCTGCAAACTCAGGTTAATTCAGTACGGGTTGTTGGCAGAGGCGGCTGACCTAGATGTTATCCGCATGAAGACGAAAAGGAATATGGGGAAAGCGGGAGCAAGAGAAGAGGAAGGTCCTGGCGACGACCTGGAGGAGATAGATGACGACGACGACGACGTGGATAACTTCATTGCGCGGCGAAGGAAGTTTGTAGAAAAGGCTATCAGTAAGAAGGGCAAGTGGACCGACGTCTGGAACTCCACCAAGATAACTGCTATCGCCGATGCAAGACGGCAGGTGGTGAAGGATTTTATGGGCGATATACCAAGTGTCAAGAAGTGCACGCGCTGCCAGGCGTGAGTAGGCTATCTAGCACGTTTGGGCGCAATACTAAGTTCCATGCAGATATTCACCGGTTTTCCGTGCCGACAGCTTCTCCAAGATTTTTGAAAAACCACTTCAGACCAAGCTTCTCGCAGCAAATCAAACTCTAGGACTACGAAGGACGCAGGCGGCGCTCGACCGGCGAAGGCCTCCTGAGAGAGCAAATAAGAAGGACCAACAGAAGGCCGCGTCTATTGATGAAGGAATCACAGCCGATATCGAGGAAGAGGAGGTGGAAGAATCGGAGGGAGATGAAGCCCATGAGCAAGAAGCATCACGGAATGAGGCTGGAAAGCTTCTAACAAATATAGAAGTGCACAATACTTTGATCCGATTATTTGAGAACGAGAAGGAGGTCACCCAAATGCTATATCAACCCAGATCGATTAGCAGCAAAACGCCGAAAACTGTCACTGCGGACATGTTCTTCCTACATGTCATTCCAGTTCCCCCGACATGTTTTCGCCCGCCGCAAGCTGCTGGAGGTGAAACCAATGAGAACGCAAACAACAAGGGACTGGTTAAAATTTTGCAGGACTGCCTCGCCATCCGAGACCACAAGGCAGCTCACGGGGACAAACCCAACTCCATGCATAGGCTTATGCAGTCGTTTGTTACTCTTCAGGAGGATGTAAATACATTCATTGACTCCTCAAAGAGTCCTCTACAGGGTATGGCTGCCCGTAATGTAGAGAATGGTATCAAGCAGGCTTTGGAGAAGAAGGAAGGTCTATTCCGAAAGAACATGATGGGCAAACGTGTCAATTTTGCTGCACGCTCTGTTATATCGCCGGACCCAAACATTGAAACAAGTGAAATCGGTGTTCCGCTTGTTTTCGCTCAAAAACTCACTTATCCTGAGCCTGTTACGGATGACAACTACACGAAACTCAGCGAATTTGTAATCAACGGACCAGAGCAGTGGCCAGGAGCCGTTGCGATCGAAATGGAAAACGGAACGGTTCAGAAACTGCCTGGCGGTACACTGGAAAGCGACAGGGAGCGCCGAAGTGATATGGCTAAACTTTTACAGACCCCAGACCCGCTGGTTGGAGATCTTAGACCGAAGAAGGTGCTACGTCACCTTATGAATAACGATTATGTGTTAATGAACCGACAACCGACTTTACATAAGCCTTCAATCATGGGCCATAAAGCGCGGATATTGAAGAAGGAGCGCACAATTCGTATGCACTATGCCAATTGTAACACATACAATGCCGATTTCGATGGAGACGAAATGAATATGCATCTTCCTCAAAACGCTATTGGCCAAGCTGAAGCTAGGGAGATCGCCAGTACAAACATGCAATACCTTGTCGGCACATCGGGAAAGCCCCTCCGAGGTTTAATTCAGGACCATTTGGTAATGGCTGTCTGGCTTACACAACGAGACACATTCTTCACCAGGGAGCAATACCAGCAGCTGCTCTATTCTGGACTGCTGCCTGAACAGAATACTTCTTCAGGAGGGCAAAGAGTTAAAACAGTTCCACCGGCGATCATGAAGCCAAGGCCACTCTGGACCGGAAAACAAGTAGTTACAAGTATTCTGGAAAACATTAGACCTGAACATTTCGAAGGGTTGACTCTCTTCTCGAAATCGAAGGTGCCTGGAGATCGATGGTTCAAGGGATGCGAGGAAGGTGAAGTAATTTTCCATAAGGGTTATCTGGCTTGTGGTATTCTTGATAAAAATCAGATTGGTCCGACGGAATTTGGTTTTGTGCATTCCATTTATGAAATCTATGGTGCTGCAGCAGCTGGACGCCTTCTCAGCATTCTAGGTAGGCTGCTCACTAAACTCCTTCATATGCGGGCACACACCTGTGGAATGGACGATCTTCTCTTGACACCGGAGGGCGATGAACAACGTCGCAGCACTCTGAATGGATCAAAAGTCGTGGGTAGGGATCTGAGCGTTGAATACGTCGGTCTCAAGAAAGGCGAGTTCAGAGAGAAGGATCTCAAGAACCGGCTAGAAGAAGTTCTCAAAGATGAAAACAAGCACCGTACCTTAGATCTGAAAGCAAATGCCTCGACCAAGAACTTTACTTCAAATGTCATTCGCCAGTGTTTGCCGGATGGTCTTGTGAAAGAATTCCCGCGAAATAGCTTCCAAGCGATGACAGTATCTGGAGCCAAGGGTTCAGACGTCAACGCCAGTCAGATATCTTGTTTGCTTGGGCAACAGGTTCTTGAAGGTCGCAGGGTCCCAGTCATGGTTTCGGGCAAGACACTGCCGTGCTTCAAACCTTATGAGACCGATGTCAGGGCTGGAGGATATATTACTGATCGTTTTTTAACCGGAATCAGGCCACAGGAGTACTACTTCCATTGTATGGCTGGTAGAGAGGGATTGATTGATACGGCTGTCAAGACAAGTAGATCCGGTTATCTTCAAAGATGTTTGATTAAGGGTATGGAGGGTATCAAGGTGGGTTATGATAACACTGTTCGTGACAGTGATGGGTCTTTGGTTCAGGTCAGTTTTTATCTCATTCCAGCCGCATTGCTAATTGCTCTAACTCCCGTGACTATAGTTCCTTTACGGAGAAGATGGATTGGATGTCGCAAGGCAAAGACATTTGGATCAATTCAAATTCTGCGCTCAAAACATGGTGTCTCTGCTTCGACGAACCACAGAAGATCATACAAACGCATCCCTTAATCCTACTTTGGAACGTCTAAGCACTAGTTTGGGCTATGAAGAAAAGGCCGGCAGTCAGGTAAAAAAGGCACTGAAAAGGTACAACAAGAGCGGGGACCTTGGTGCGTCCGAAGTCACGATGTCAGAACTTAACCCCTCGCGATACCTTGGTAGCGTGTCAGAGAAGTTCTATGAAAGCAGAGAAGCGGTAAGTAATGGTGAAGCTACTATGCAAGCTACGGCGACTAACTGCTCCCTGTAAAATATAGTATGTTGAGAAGAACCCTGATCAAATACTGAGTCGCAAAGAAAAGGCAATGGCTGGTAGAGATCTTGTTCCTACCCTCGAAAAGGCGGAGTTTCGAACTCTTATGGACCTAAAATACCTGCGGTCACTTGTTGATCCTGGCGAGGCAATTGGTATTATTGCCGGTCAATCCATCGGTGAACCTTCCACCCAGATGACGCTAAATACCTTCCATCTGGCTGGTCACGCCACGAAGAACGTCACACTTGGTATTCCTCGCCTACGTGAGATCGTCATGACAGCCAGTGCGAATATCGGTACACCGTCAATGACGCTCACCCTTAAACCGGAGACAACCGATCAACAGGCGGAACACTTCACTAAACGCTACAGTCGGCTGCTACTCGCAGAACTCATCGACACTGTTAGCGTTACGGAGAAGGTCACCGCCAAATCGAAGACCTACCTCGTCAGGCTAGATCTTTTTCCCGCCAAGGAATACGCCGAAGAGTACTCTGTCACAAAGAAGCAGGTTCATTTCATACTCAAGAACAAATTCCTGAGTGCCCTTGATATCGCTATCGCTAAGGCATTGGATCCCAAACGTGCAAAAAGTAAGGCTTTGGTTGGAAAGGACGATGCTATGCCGGAAGTTGGTGAGAGTTCTGGGCCTAGTGAAGTAACGCAAGCGCCGAGGGAGATTAGTGGAAACCGGGATGCGGATGAGGAAGACAGTGATGAAGAGGATGAAGGCGATGCCACGAGTGCAAAGCGAAGAGGTCAGAAAGCAGAGGCTACCAGTTATGAGAACCCTGACGAGGAAGAGGAGGAGATCGTACGGCTTGTCGACCGTGAGGAGGAAGATGAGGGACTTGGTGATAGTATGAACGAGGGAAGTGACAACGATAACGCTGGATCCACACGCCAGACATCTAAGGAGAGCGTGGATAGCTTGAATGTCACGAGCTTTGAATTTGACGCCAAAGGGCAATGGTGTGAGATTAAGTTGGAATATCCAACAAACGCGCCCAAAGTGTTGATGTTGGGCATTGTTGAGAAGGTATGCAAAGATACGGTCATCCATCAGCTACCTGGCATCACCTCTATCTCAAAAGTGTCGTCATCAGAGCTGACAAAGGAGGAGCAAGCCACTGGAAAGGTATTCCACATCCTGCCCCCTTACGGGTTGCAACGCTAATAGTGATTATAGCGAAAGTTGGTAGTCGAAGGTGTGAATTTCCGGGCAATCTGGGAAGAAGATGCCACTGTCGACTTAAACACCATCGAGACCAACGACATTGCATGTGTACTGAGAACGTATGGTGTTGAGGCTTGCCGGAGCAACATTGTCAAGGAAATGGACGCTGTATTCGGCGGCCACGGTATCTCCGTCGACATTCGTCATCTCAATCTCATCGCCGATATCATGACTCGTGGAGGCGGATATACACCCTTCAACCGTCAAGGAATGAGGTCAAGTGTTTCGCCTTTGATGAAGATGAGTTTCGAGACGACGTGTCAATTCCTCAAAGATGCCACTCTTGAAGGTGATGTCGACGATCTTACATCGCCAAGTTCGAGGATCGTATTGGGCAAAATCTCAGGTGTTGGAACGGGAGCCTTTGATGTGATGGTGGGGGGGTTGTAATGTAAATATTTTATGTGGCTGGTAAAAGTGTGTTTTTATGGAGATCATTTACCATTCGGCTGATTGCGAATTAACACGAGATCATGGTATGTCTCTTTAGGATTACTTCCAAAGGTCTATAGGAATATCATCCAAAAATATCCTGTTATCGAGTCCGACTCATGAAGTAGAGTTTGATTTCCACGTGATAGGCGGGTTTCAAACACGGTTAGCACACACACATGATCGTCATTTGTTTTAGAGTAAGGCGCGACTTCACAACAAGCTACTTACTACAGCACCATGCACTCCTCGCCTTTTGAAGAGCGCCCACGAGGCAACCATCGGCCTTCTCTTGCAGGCCATATATTTCAATCGCCAGGACCCGCACGACAATTATTTAACAATAACACCCCGAATGCGAATGGTGGTCGGCAATCCAGCTTTGGGGCAGCGACACCTCCGTCTCGACCCACATCGTCCCGCGGCACTCCAGGACCTCCAGGCTCGGCTCTCCGCACCACTGTTGTGAAAGTTGATCTGTCAAACGAGATCATTAGAGGCGACCTGAACTCGGTTCGCTACGAGCTACAAACCCTCAGGGAGGAGCGACAGTTGGAAAAGGTTAGGCATGAGCAAGAGTTGAGAACTTTGGAAGCATCTGTGGAGGAGCAGGCGAAACGGGCTGATGTAAATCTATGATGCTTGTTACATGTAATGTGCGCTAGCTAATGGATAGTTATAGGCTCTCGAATCGGATAAACGGTTTTTGTTCGAGAAACAGCAGGAGCTGGGGAAGAAGCTGCAGAAGGTCAAAGAGAGCACCGCTTCGCAGAAACAGGAGCTCGAGCGACAAATCCGACGGTTGAGATCCGGAAATAGTGAGCTACGGGACTTGGTGGGCGACAAACAGGAGGAGATTGACACCCAAGATAGACAAAATCGGAGACAGATCGATGAATACGAAACCCGGTGTAGAGTGCTGAATCAGGCCAACAATAAGTTGAAGGAAGAGATACAGAACAAGAACCATACTATGGAGGAAATTCAGGCAAAGCTAGAGGGGAAGGATAGTGAGGTTCAAGACTTGGAAGTCGAACTACTGAAAGCCAGGGCGCAGACCGGGGATCAGGGAACTGCGAAGATTCTGAAGAAGGAGCTTGGAGAACAAGTCAATCACATCAAAACTCTAGAAAGTACAAACCGGAGGCAAGTAGCAGAGCTGAAGACTTTAAAGGAATCGAATCGGTCTCTAGAACTGGTTGAAGAGGAGAAAAGGGCTTTGGAGGGAAAACTGAAAATGTTGGATGAACTACGAGAGGAACTGTCGGCAGCGCAACTTCGAATCTCGATTCTACAGGACGAACGAAATGCATGGGAAAGCTATTTTCAACGTGAAGGCCTGGAATTCGGTTCTCCAGAGAGCCTAGCCAAGGCACTGATTGAAGAGAGAGTGGAGAAAGCCGCGCTGCTAGAAAAGGCTGGACGCTCGAATCCAGAACTTCTTAAGAAGGAGGGAATCATTCGGGAGCTAGAAGGAGAGGTCAGTTCATTACGGGAAGAGTCACAGAAATCCAAAGAGTCTTCATCAAAGGATTCCAAAGCCCGACAGAGAATGGAACGACAGCGGGCCCTAGCGCTCAAAGAAGCACAGTTTCTACGAGAACAACTCAAGTCATTTTCGACCGAAGAATCTCTCTACAACCAGGGCGGCTTTGATGAGCAGAAGGTAGCAAGGATTCAGGAATTGGAAGGGCTTCTGGAGGCATATAAGGCTGAGATAGAGGAACTGAAGGTGGCTGCTGTAAGTGTGGTTAGCCCGGAAGTAGCGTCCAATAAAAAGAGGGCGTTTGATGAGAATGCGGGCGATGAAAGAATAGGGGAACTCATCCGTCGGAATAGGCAGTTACAAGATGGTTAGTAAAGTCTGACTGAGTGCACGAATCGAGTGTTAATGCGATACAGATAATATGCAGCTTCAGCGGAAAGAAACGGTCCTCAATAAGGAAATCGAAGCGTTGCAGTACCGCATAACTTCTATGGAAAATACTTCTACGAGAATCTTGCAACTAAAGGACAATCCAACCGCACGAGAACAGGCTGTTAAAGTCTCTATGCTTAACTCCTTGCGGGAGGAGAACGCTGCGCTGCTGGCCCAGCTCGAAGGCCGCTGCAATGAAGTCCGCATGGTTCCTAGGGCTACACTCGAGAATTGCAAAGCCGAAATCAGGAGCATGGAGCAGGTTGTTGCTGAGAAAGAGAAGCGGATGACCAGACTGAAAGAGATTTGGTCTGCAAAGTCTCAGGAGTTCCGCGAGGCAGTTTACTCGCTGCTAGGCTGGAAGCTGGATTTCATGCAGAATGGCAGGGTCAGAGTGACGCATATGTTTGGTAACGAGAGTCAAAGCATTGAGTTTGATGGAGAGAAGGGTTAGTTGATACCCTTCCTAAACCAGGTTGTTACTGACCGGTCTGCAGGAACAATGAAAGTCGCCGGAGGACCGGATAGCATGTTCCATAAGGAGATCAGAAACCTTTGCGAGTTTTGGATGCCGAGACAGAGCATCCCTTGTCTGCTGGCAAACATATTGATAGAGCAATACGAAAAAACGACGCGGGCTCAGATGTAAGAGTTTTAGCTAAGGCCTTAATGTGTACCATACTTTGCGACTGTCCATGGTTTACTTTTTGCTTTAAGGAGGATTTGCGTTATAGTTTTAGATAATTACTCCCACTAGAGAATATCGGACGTTTGTAGTTATTCGTAATAGGAGTAGTTACCGGAGCGGCGTAATGGAGCGGACGGCAATTGCGGGGTCCGGGGAGTAGTGAGAGAAATCTACTATCTGGCGCGGTGTAAAGGATGGAATTGCCTCACCAGCGTCTCAAACTACACCCAATCTGAGAATTCCATCTTCATATAAAAGTCTATTCTCGGGCCGCTACTGGCGTAGCATAGAATTATTTACTGCGTGTATTCGAGGACCTGTTGATTCGCCGACTGGCTTGGCGTGGGTCACATTCCGGGTAAGAACATCAGGACTCGGTCTTTCGCCTGCCGCAGGTTTCGCAGCGCCCTGCGACAACCCTACAACGTCAGTGATAATTGTGAGAATATTGATCTCCTTCTTTCCTACAAAACCAATATTGTGGTAATCGGGAGACAGTAGGACACTAATTTGCAGCCCTATTTCTTCGCTTTACGCCCAGCGAACCCTTTTTCGCGGCAATATGGGTGTTCCAGCCTTGTTCAGATGGCTCTCGCAGAAGTACCCGAAAATCGTATCGTCGGTGATCGAAGAGCAACCCCAAGAAATCGATGGAGTAGGGGTTCCGGTTGACACCACGAAGCCAAATCCCAATGGCGAGGTTAGTCCTTGGTTGAGGAGTGTCCGTGCAGAGCCTTATTAACAGGAAAATAGATGGACAACCTTTACCTCGACATGAACGGAATTGTACACCCGTGTTCGCATCCTGAGGACCGCCCGCCACCCGAGACGGAGGAAGAAATGATGCTGGAAGTTTTCAAGTATACTGACCGCGTTGTAAATATGGTCAGGCCTCGAAAAGTACTCATGATAGCTGTTGGTATGTGCCCTCTTTATCTGTTGGATGCGACTTACCTTGCTAAATGGGCCCTTAGATGGTGTCGCGCCTCGTGCGAAGATGAATCAGCAGAGATCACGCCGTTTCAGGTCGGCACAGGAAGCTCAAGAAAAGGAGGAAGACACGGCGGCGCTGATGAAGCTACTGGAGAAACAAAGGGGGAAAAAGATTGATGACAGTTTGAAGGATAAAAAGGTTTGGGATAGTAACGCGATTACTCCAGGCACGCCATTTATGGATATATTGGCCATGTCCCTCAAATATTGGTGCGCATATAAGCTTAATACCGATCCAGCGTGGGCAAAGGTAAGTGCTCTAATTTATATTTACAAAGGACCTTGCTGAACACAATAGCTGAAAGTAATCATCTCGGATTCCACGGTACCAGGAGAAGGAGAGCACAAAATCATGGAATTCATTCGGTCTCAGCGCGCCCACCCTGAGCACGATCCCAATACCCGGCATGTCATCTATGGGTTGGATGCAGATTTGATCATGTTGGGGCTTGGTACTCATGAGCCTCACTTCAGAGTATTGCGAGAGGATGTGTTTGCAGCGGATAAAAAATCAAAAGGGTGTCAGATATGTGGTCAGACTGGCCATCGAGCAGAGGAATGCACCGGGAAGGCCAAGGAAAAGAACGGAGAATTTGATGAGAAAGCAGAACTAGTTTCAAAGAAGCCGTTCATCTGGCTCCATGTTGGTATTTTGCGGGAATATCTACAGGTGGAGCTTGATGTGAGAGAACAAGGATTCAAATTCGACTTGGAACGTGCCATTGATGACTGGGTTTTCATGTGTTTCTTTGTTGGAAACGACTTTTTACCCCATCTTCCCAGCTTAGAAATCAGAGACGGCGGAATCGATACGCTGATGACTATCTGGAAGGATAATCTTCCTGTGATGGGTGGATACTTAACGAAAGATGGCAGTGTGGAACTCGACAAAGTACAATTTATTCTTGACGGGTTGGCTAAACAGGAGGATGCTATTTTCAGGCGACGCAAACAGGCAGAGGATAGACGCGAAGAAGGTGCAAAAAGACGAAAGCTGAACGACCATGCACGGAACGGTCGAGCCAATACCAATGACAGGCCGGGATACGAAGATGCTGTTCTCAGCGCTCCATCCAACAAGCCTAGAGGCAAGGGTGTTCCAGACTCAGCACCGCCACCAATGATTCCACTCATGAGACCAGGAGACCTGTCACCCGACACGAAGAAGCTTAATTACGATATGGTGATGAACCGAGAGGGCATTCGAAAGGCCAACCTGCAGAACAAGAGTGTTGCGCAAACATTGAAGTCACAACTATTGTCGGGCAAACTTGGGACTGCTGCAGAATATCCTGTTGATGGATCCCAGTCTGTGAACTCTACGCCCGCTGAAGGCGGCACTGACCCATCGGAGCCAGTGATCCCGATCAAAAGGAAGGCTAGTGAGATTGAGAGTGAACCAGGAACGCCTAAGGCTGCAAAGGACGCCGAAATGCCATCTGATACAGTTCGCCTTTGGGAGGTTGGTTACCGGGATCGATACTACGAACAAAAGTTCCACATTGATGCCAAAGATCTCGAATTCAGGAACAAAATTGCAGCTTGCTATATTGAAGGACTCTGTTGGGTTCTCAGATATTACTTCCAGGGTTGCCCAAGTTGGAACTGGTATTACCCATATCATTATGCCCCATTTGCCCAAGATTTCAAAGATGTGGGCAAGCTGGACATCAAATTCAACCAAGGAAAGCCCTTCAAGCCATTTGAGCAACTAATGGGTGTTTTGCCCGCTGCGAGTAAACATAACATGCCTGTGCCATTTCAAAAGTTGATGACTGATGAAGACTCTGCAATTATTGATTTCTATCCCGAGTCATTTCCCATCGACTTGAATGGGAAGAAATTTGCATGGCAAGGTGTTGCGTTGTTACCGTTTATCGATGAAAAACGGTTATTGGACGCTGCCCAAAAGGTTTATCCTCAACTTTCTACAGAAGACTTAGCCCGTAACGCGATGGGACATGACACACTTCTCATATCTGATGGCCATCCGTTGTATGATGATGTTGTATCACGATTCTATTCTAAGAAACAAGATGTTACAGTATGTAGTCCTTGGTTACTTTTTAAAACTTTCCGGTTAGTTTACTTATGATTGCAGAAATACAAAATCAGCGTCAGAACTTCAGAGGGGCTGGCAGGTTCAGTCGAGAAAGATCCGACATTCATTCCTCGTAGCAGGCTTGTGTTTCCACTCCAGGAGGGTGGTATGTCAGATCTCGATGAAGATCGTACAATGAGCTTGTATTACGAAATTCCGAAATCCAAAAATATTCATAAGTCAATGCTTCTTCGCGGTGTTCGACTAGATCCCCCGACACTGTCGCGTGCAGATATTGATCAAATCAGAAGTCGAGCGGAGAGCCGAGGGCGGTCGTATGGCGGTGCACCTCTCTACGGAGGCGGACGGGGAGGAAATAGAGGTTCCTTCCGCTCCGACAATGGCCCGCCTCAGCCTCGCTATGACAATGCCCCCCTTCAACACCGCTACGGCAATCAACAGTCATTCGGCGTACCACCTCCGCCTCCGCCACCAGGTGTCATTCCGACCCCATCAGCTTCTCCGTATGGGGGCTGGGGCAGTTGGGGAAGTGCAGCCTCTCTGCCACCTTGGGGTCATAACCAACCCCCTCCACCTGGGCAAGGTGGATATGGGAGAGGTAATCTGCAGCCCCCACCAGGCGTCCGGGATGCTGGAAGTTATGTTGGACCACCTAGGCAGAGCGATGACAGAAGAGGCGGTGGTGGATACGGTAACAGAGGTGGTCGCGGAGGGGGAAATCATGGAAGGGACAACAGAGACAACAATCGAAGTTCCGGTGGATATGACAGCTATGGGTGGTCGGGGAGAAGTTACTAATTTAAAGGCCACTTGCTTGCGTGGTCCTTTAGGAGTCTTGAATGTTGAATTTCTTCCAAGTAATTTATTATCTGCTCTCATCTGCAGTTTCTTCAGGATTTGCCGATCATGGTCAGTCATGCTTCGGTGTTTGCCTTCAGGCAGTTTTTGTAAATGTTTGCTTAGTAGTGTTGGGCCTAATCTTTGTAGCATGTTTGGGTTGGGGAAATGTACAAGGGTACAAGGTTATGTCGGATAGGGCAAAAGAGCGCCCGACTTTTTCTCCCATACAACGAGAAATGCCAAGATCCTCATGATTTGCTACACAAATATTTTTCTAAGAAAACTTCATAGAAGCATCTCTGGTAGCCTATTATCACTCATTTCTCTTTCAGAATCTCTCAATTATTATGGTGGAGGTGTAGAATTTCCGCACTTTATGGGGCGCCCGACTTTTGGTATCTTCCTAGTACAGTAGCAATTGCACTCTAGCTCTTGCCCTGAATTGCCATACTACTAAAAAAAAGTAAGCACCGACATTGCCGGGTACAGTCGCATGCAGTCTACTGTAGTTCACATGTCTCTTGCTAAGGTGTCGTCTGGTCCAGCAAATAGAGTCGCTAATCCACCTTAAAGTTTTTATATGGATGCATGTGCTGCATTCAGCTGTTGCTCGGGAGGCTACCGGAGCGAATCATCGGAGGTTCAAACAAAAAAGTAAACCTCTCCCCGATGAGCTGCCTGCATTATTACTAGGCATCTGTCTTATTGGCCACTTGGTGAATAATCCTCGATTTACCAGCCCCGTAGCCATCCGATCCGAGATTTCTTTAAGGCAAAGTAACCGAAGTTCTGAACAGCTGTCTCTAGAAAACAAATGTGCTTCTAGACCTCCAAGGAAATCTTAGCTGAGGCCGTAGAGTGTACTCTGCCAACCCTAGTCACTTCAAATGTAGACAGTTCTGTCTCCCGTCAGTTGAAATAATGTATCAGTTACAGTAAGATTTTTTAGGGATGAACTCCATCACATACTATCAACACTCGGGTAATTAGACGATCGAGACCCAGTCCGACGAGTATGAAGGTTCGTTTTGGATGACCACCAACGCTACATTACCTCCCTTGGTCCTTTTGAAGTCCTCAGGTTTTTTTCACCGAGTTGTATGATAACAGTTTTTCATGACAGCCTCCCAACCTCACCTAATCACTAAATATCCCGTAAGCCGCATCGAACCTCTTGTTGAATCCTTCACTGAGATTGTTGATCCTTCAGCTGCAAACTCATGGGTGCTCTATCTTGGCAAGACGCTAACACCCCAAAGGTTTAAAGCCGACCTTATCCAGTAAAGATGATGACCGCAGGAACAGATTCGATAACGGGAATCATGGTCATATGTACCTAGGTACTGGTACCACTCCACACATATATATATAGCTATATTAAAAGCCACTGCACTAATTATGGCGAATATGGTCCTCAACCCGGGTTTTCTTCAAGGCAGAGTTTTGAAAAGCTGATGAGAGTTGGGTTCGTGCTAATGCCGAAGCAACACTCTACTAATTGCCGGTTTCCGGGGGAAAGAGCGATGACCACGACGGTACCAAAGCTGATTGGGTGGCGCTGTACGACACGGAAAAATCGACTGGTTCGTCGAGGAGGTGGCGGCCACTAGTAGGGGCGCATTCCGTCATCAGCATGTGCAAATCCCTGTTAGTGATCAACGGGAATAAGGTGGTTGCGGAAAACCTGATAAACAAACAAAGCCAATCAGCCAACGGCGAATTAAGGGAGGTGGTCGAGATGAAGAAAATTGGCGGAAACCGACAGGCTTTCGAAGTACCAATGCCAATGGGGCGTAATAGTTGTGTGAGGCCGCCAGAGTAGTTCGAGTGGTTCAGCTGGTTCCGCGGTGAACCGGGAGCGGGTTGACAGGATCGTTTCACCATTCACCCCGGACGGACCGGACGGGCAAGAAGCACAGCGATCTTCCTGTGTGCGTTTCCGCTGCTCACTTTGTTGTGTTGCTATTTCGGGAGCCCGCAACATCCCTCATCCACTGCATGATTCAGCCATCCGGCGGTACGTACCTTCCAAGTACTGGTCCCACCTAACGACGTAGGGTACTACGCGGTTGTTTGTTGCTCTTGTTATTGTCGACCCACTTCCTTTTTCTTTCACCTCCGGTCTCATTCATCAACTGTGCTTTACTCCACACTGTCCCTCTTTCTCCTCCTCCAATAGTCCTTGCCAATACGCTACAAAGCACCACCTTAGGATTTCCCATCGACCACTTGTTCGTTTCTTGTTGCCGTTGTTTTGATACTGTCGGAAAGTTGCTACTGCACCTTCGACACCGACCGTCAACAAGCACCACTGGACTTTCGTCATGTCATATCCGGGCGGTAAACACGAGGAACCGGAAAACATAAACTTGCCTCGATATCCTCAGTACCCTATTCCGGAGGTTCCAGTTGATGAGCAGCAAGAGCGAATTCCCCTTACGGCAGGTTATGAGCTTCATGACGGAGTTTCACCATTTCAAGGCCCATTTGATGAGGGATCGCGACCTTCAACACCTGGGCAGCACCTCCAGTCCAATTTTCTGAACGATTCGGCATCCCATATCAGCTCTCAGACCGGTACCATGAGTCCTATTCCGCCATTCACTGTACCACTACACGCACACTCCGCCGGTTCACGGAGTTCCGTCAGCACCTTTACTGATTGGGCACACCGTCAAGCCCCGGCAGCAGCACGGGGTTTGGGAAGGAAGCCGACGAGAAAGGTCAAACTTCAAAAAGGGTTAGCATTTTCAATTGAACATCCAGTTCCCTCTGCTGTTCAGAATGCCATTCAGGACAAGTACCGGAATGACGATATTGAGACTGGAAACAATGAGTTTTCACATATGCGCTGTAAGTCGAACGTCACGAACTCAGGATTGGAAGTTAATACTCATAAACTACAGATACTGCCGCGACCTGTGACCCTGATGAGTTCACCTTGAAGAACGGCTACAATCTGCGCACAAACATGTATGATCGGCATACCGAACTCTTGATTGCTATCACATACTACAACGAAGACAAAGTGTTGACAGCTCGCACTCTTGATGGCGTCATGAAGAACATCCGCTATATCGTTAGTACCAGTGTAAAGTCGAAATTTTGGCAAAAGGGAGGGCCGGCATGGCAAAAAATTGTCGTATGCCTAGTTTTCGACGGCATTGGGCCTTGTGATAAAAATACCTTAGATCTACTTGCCACCATAGGCGTTTATCAGGATGGAGTTATGAAGAAGGATGTAGACGGACAGGAAACCACGGCGCATATCTTCGAATACACGACTCAAATCTCAGTCACTGCCGATCAAAAACTGATGCGTCCGAAAAGCGACGAAGACACCAGTGCAATTCCGCCTACTCAAATCATTTTCTGCCTTAAGCAAAAGAACAGCAAGAAGATCAACTCTCACCGTTGGTTATTCAATGCTTTTGGCAGAATTCTCAATCCAGAGGTCTGCATCTTACTTGATGCTGGTACTAAGCCTGGCTCCTCGAGTTTGCATCAGCTTTGGCAGGCGTTCTACAACGATAGAAACCTTGGAGGGGCGTGCGGGGAGATCCATGCTATGTTGGGTAAACATGGCAAAGACTTAATCAATCCATTAGTCGCTGCACAAAACTTCGAATATAAGATCAGTGAGTTAACCCATCGTCCTATCGCATATATAGAGGTTAACTTTCGCAGGCAATATCTTAGATAAACCTCTTGAGTCAGCATTTGGCTATGTGTCTGTATTGGTATTTCTCGTTTACCACCCGTCTTGGATCTCCTAGCTAACCTACGGCTCATAGCCTGGTGCTTTTTCTGCGTACAGATATCGAGCAATCATGGGTCGCCCATTAGATCAGTACTTCCACGGTGATCACACATTGTCCGATCGATTTGGGAAAAAGGGGATAGATGGTAAGAACTATTTAAAGCTACTGCGAACGGGAGACAACTGATGGACTAGGTATGAATATTTTCAAGAAAAACATGTTCTTGGCCGAGGATCGTATCCTGTGTTTTGAAGTAGTCGCCAAAGCGGGAAGCAAGTGGCATTTGGCATATGTCAAGGCCTCGAAGGCAGAGACCGACGTGCCAGATGGTGCAGCAGAGTTTATAAGTCAAAGACGGCGATGGCTCAACGGTTCTTTTGCTGCTACTATCTATTCGCTCATGCATTTTGGAAAGTTATACGGAAGTAGGGCCCCCCATTGACAACGCATGTAGAAGGACTTTCTGACCCGGATTTAGGTAGCCACAGTATTATTCGCATGATTTTCTTTCACGTACAGTTGATCTACAATGTCTTCAGCACTCTCTTGAGTTGGTTTATGATTAGTATGTCCCCGCTTAACGACAGCGATGTCTGAAGGATTTGGGATGTTAACGGCAATTAATAGGCTCCTTTTGGCTTACCACGTCGGTCATTATGGATTTGGTCGGAGATCCCACGGAAGCTGAGAAAAAGAGTGGTAAAAAGGCGTGGCCATTTGGGCCAACTGCCACTCCACTCTTCAACGCATTCGTCAAGTACCTATATCTCTGTTTCGTGCTTCTGCAGTTTATCCTGGCTCTCGGAAACAGGCCCAAGGGGTGAGCAATATTGCATCCTGACTTACCAAGAACTGTTCATACTGACTAACTAAAAGGTCTCGCAAGAGCTACATTGCCTCTTTCTGTGTTTTCGGAATCATCCAAGTGTATGCCCTGATTCTGGCATTTTACCTTGTGTTCAGGGCGTTTTCTCAGACATCGGGCTGGAATGAACTCTACTCGGGCTCAGCCTTAGGTTTATTGAAAAACCTCTTCATTACGAATACCGGTCTTATTGTCCTTGCACTTGCATCCACCTGGGGTCTCTACTTTCTATCATCCATCATGTACCTTGATCCTTGGCACATGCTGCATTCGTTCCTGCCGTACATGTTGATGGCATCATCATACACCAATGTTCTGAACGTGTATGCCTTCTGCAACTGGCACGACGTCTCATGGGGCACCAAAGGTTCTGACCAAGCCTCTGCTTTGCCTTCCGCCAAAACGACGACAACCGGACAAGGTGAAAGGGTGGTCGAAGAAGAAGTAAACACCCAGCATGATATTGATACGGCATTCGAAAAGGTAGTGAAGAGGTGTCTGAAGCCACTCGAAGTACATGAGGAAATCGAGCAAAAATCGTTGGACGACAGTTACAAGAGCTTCCGGACGAGATTAATCATCGCTTGGATACTCACCAATACGGGATTAATCGTCGTCATTACAAGCAGCAGATTCGATTTTCTGGGCATTGACGCTCGCTCCCGAACCGCTGGGTACTTCAGATTCATCCTGCTGTCAACTGCAGTCCTGGCCTTCTTCAGATTTATGGGCTGTTGCTGGTTCTTGGGACGAACATTCTTCTGCGGTTGCTTCCAGAAGAAGTAAAAAAGTTGTACGGGTGAAGATTTCTTTATTTGGAGGTAGGGCGTTTTTGTATTTCTTGGTTTTTGTATTTTTGCGTCAGGATGAGGGATGATGTCTTTCGCGTGGTTCTAAGGTTGTCTGGGAATTTCTTTAGTCCTACTCTGGATGATACACTATACGCAGTGGTTGGTTTTTTGTTGGTTAATACCCTATGATGTTCAGTATTTCGGTGTCCCAAATTGGTATCTTGTATTTGGTACATACCTGTAGCTGTTATTACATGCGCTATATACCGCTAGTTTTCGCTCCAAATTACTATACCGGACGTAATAGTTCGTACGGGGTTCCTGGTGTGATAGCTTTTGGTTAACGGACGACTGGTGTAAAAGCTGTAATTATTTGGTGAGAATAGCTGAAATTAACGCACGAGATAGCACTCTGTGATGCGTAACGCTCGAACCATTGCGCTCGCTACAATATGTAGGACATGCTACGCTGTGTAGGTGAAATATGCTGTCTCGAGGGTTGGCATGAGATTCGTCTCGATATGTGACTGGGCAGTTGTCGAGACGAGATAACCCCAAGACTCTTTTTGTATTACAAAGGTATACCTTCCAGCCCCAGTACTCTCCGGAACCACGAGGTCTGTCTTTCGGAGGGCGAGAGTGATCCTGCAGTTTTCTCGCGCGAGTGACCTATGGTGAGGGCTTTCATGGCCCCCACCCCCGAGGCAGCGGCGGTCAATGTGTTGGTGGATAGCGAAAGAGTGGGCGCAGACGGTAGACGAATTTCTGCTAAGGCACATTGAGACATCCGATGCACTTCGGTTCGCAATTCAAAGGATTTCACTGCCATATGAATATGCGCAGAAAGTATGTACTTATGTACTTGGCTTTACGTATCATAACTTCATTGTCCAAACAAAAAATGTAACTAATCACAAATTGTGTATAATATGTATTCCATAATTTCTTGGTCATCAACCCCACTTCGTTTCATAGACGCATTTAGTCCACGTTCTGCTTCTTCCTCTCCTCGAAAATCTCGCAGGCAATCTCAGCAGCCCTGACACCAGAGAGTGCCATGGAACCAAAGATGGGACCCATACGGCAAGCTTATATAAAGTCAGCTCTATACTCCTTTCATTGCAAAGTTTCGGGGGGGTTAGGGGACACTCACAGCCATCGGCCTCAGCCAACTCCATTCCTCCAATGATCATACCTGAGACAACTTCCCGAGTGCCCTTGACGATCTGGTCCTCGGCCGTCTTCATGTCGAGTCCACGCATACCACCCAATTTCTCGTATGCACCGATCGATACGAGACGCTTGATGCTGAAAGCGCCACTGTTTGCGTGCGTTAGTGAACCGACACTGGAGTGGGACGAGGTAGGTGACTTACGTAGGTCCGTCGTGACCGGTTGTGGAGATGATGACGGGTGCGTTGATGGTGTTGGGGTCCATGCAAGATTGGTCCTATCAGTTTATTAACAACTGGTAAACAAACGGTGGGGGAGGGGAGGGGAGGACAAACATCGTGGTGCATGGTCACCAAAGTCCAGTTGGTAACAACACCTGCAATTCTGAGATTTCCGTTCTCGTCCTTGCGGGTGATAAGGTCCTCGACGGAGGTGGCATTGAAGAGCTTGACGTTGGGGAACTGCAAGACCTTGGAAAGAAGAGTGGATGTGAACAAGGCAGCGTGCTTGACAACGACGTAGTTGTCCTCTTGCTCGTAGGGAACTCCAATGTCGTCGAGGAACTTCTCGGCCGATCTCGTTGTCGAGGATCGCATCACCATTGCAGAGAAGAGCTGTCCTCCAAGCCAGGCTCCTCCACCTATCCCATTGTCAGGCGGTTGTTTGTCAAGAAGTGCAACGCGGGGTGATAGAGATGGGCTTACCAGGGGAAACCATGGCCTCAATGATAGCAATTTTCAGATCTGGGCGAGCTTTGGCGAGAGTGTATGCCGCACTCAAACCACAGGAACCAGCACCAACAATGACAACATCCGACTCAGCGTAATCGTACATGTCCTTGAAGTAGCGAGTGGTCATAGCCCTGCTCACAGTGCTCTCGCGGATATGAGAGAAGGAGAAGTTCTCCCACTTCTTTGCGCTATCAGTCTGGGTGTTGGCAGCGGCAGCCTTCAAGCCCTTGTTCTGCACAGCAGCAGCAACATCGACGGCGGTGTCAACAAATGTAGGAGCCATTGTAAGTTGTGTACTGCACCAAGTAAGCATAATGAGACACGGGGGAAAAAGGGTAGAAAAGGTATGAGGGAAAGCATTTGAATCCTTCACGCTGGAATTACCCAGATCAAGTTATGGCGGTATAATCTCAGAACGTCCAACTGCTACCTCCCCCGAAGAGGGAAAACAAACAGAAGAACGAACACCCGCATCATGCTTTTTTTTTAATAAACGTTACCTTGATCATAAGATAACCACTCAACGATAGACTCCGTTGCTTCCACCTCCACCTCCACCTCTTCCGAGAAATCTGTACATTTGAGATTGACTAGGAGTATCAGCACTATGGTTCGAAATTTGGGGAAGATGGGTTTGCAGATACGAACATGAAAGGAGGATATTAAAGATTTGAGATTGTTTTGCGAATTGATGAGATGAGGTTGAGATATGATTGCGAGGACGAAGGAGGACAGCGGGGTTCCTCCTAAAATTTATATTTACTCCCCCCACTTCAGCCATCCGCTGAGAACCATCAGGAGCAGAAAGCGGGGTAGAATTTGTTGTCTGGACCTTGCAGAAACGGATAAGGTTAGTTATCTAGACGAGCATGGGTATGTGAAAATCACCCCCCGTATTCAAGTACTAGTGAAAATACCTCAATCCTGGGTCTTTTTATCTCTATTAAAGCTTCCACATGCCATAAGTAAGACTTGTGGCTCTGGAAACTAGCAGGAGAATGCATACCAGCGCATGAGAAGTAGCTGTTGTATGGCTCCGGGCGAATCTTAATTGAGAATTCTTACTCTCAATCGCACAGTTGCTGGTAGATCTGCAGTCGATCACACCGTTAAGTTGGGTGCTACTATCAGACGCCAGTGAACAGGATAGATTTTCGAAAGCCGGTTACGACTGCAAGCCACCACGCATTGAATTCAACAGAAACTTTCTCTGCCACGCCGCTCTATGAAGAAGTGCCTTGGTACAATGTTCTAAGAACGTTCTATTACGATCATCGCAATACTCTCTTCAAATCGTGGCAGCGATTCTCAAGTAACTTCACCAGGCTCTTCCCGCCGAATATATAAAAGCTCATGATGTTCCAAGGTGTTTTACAGTACCTTGGCCAGAATGAAAGAAGTTCTTTTTCGACGGCATAGAGTATATTATCCTGTCTTGGTATACCTACCATCCCTATTATATATCTAGTCGTCTGAATAGTGGCATGCTATCAGTTTACTCCTGTAATATACAGATTGGAATACACCTGGTAGTAAAGCAAAGAGAAAGAGGAGAGTAACAGAGGCAATTGTAGCAACTGTAACTAATCTTCAAACGCACTCGTCCGTGAACGCAGTCGAACTATGTAACAGAATCAAGTAGAGCAAAGCCAAGACTAGATAGAGAAGACAGCACAGAGACATAAACAAAACAAAATAAAACAAAAAATAACCCATTCCATAACAAAACCACCGCTAAGGCACCAGTAATGAGATGAAAGTACAATAACAAAAGAAAAACTCCCTAAATTGTCCAGACAAAACGATAGAGATATCCAAAAGAGACGCAACATAACCAACGCAGAATAACCACACCGATCCCACCATTCGTAACATAAGAGTGCCACCCACAGCATCAAGTCATTATAGCACATTCATTAGGCATCTACATGATAATAAACTGCTGCACGTTAGTTCCAAAAAGCATTGGTGAACAAGGGCTGTCCACTTACTTCAATAAGTTTATCCGTCAGGCTAGCACATCTATTCTCCCTATCTTTTGTAGTTTTGAAAGAAGTCGAGGTCCAAATCCCAGACAACCCACACCCATCCAAGAACTGGTTCAGTTTTTCCTTCATGTTCTTTCTATGGGGAAACATCGGATTCTTAGAAACCGCACACATCAAAGAATTTGCTTCTTTTAGGAGCGTTGGATTGTGAGATGTGCTTAGGACAGTGTCGAGGTGTTCAATTAGGTGGTCGTACCTAGTTAATAGTCAATACAAGTCAAAGACGAAGAAATCAGCAAAAAGAACTGACATCAGAAGCAACACTTCCGGCCGCCGCTTTGCCATGCGAGTAAAGAAATGCAATGCATGTTTTTGGATGGCTTCTTCACACGTTTTGAAGTCGATGACAGCCAATATGCCATTAAGCAACAAATTCCGCTCCGACATCATTTCCATTGGGGGGATACACGACCACAGATTGATATCAGGCTCGTCAATCGTCAAGCCAACCATCCACAGTAGTTCTTTGGTATCGCTGGGGTTTGAGGCGCGCGTAACGACCATGGCCAAATAAGGCGGCACTGGAACATCTGCGTTCCATCTTGCTGATTCCGGGATATTAGCAGTACCAACTTCCACGAAAGCTGTAAGAGTTTTGATGGCTGCAGGTTTGGTAGACGGACTCTGCAAGCCTTTGGTCAGGGTTGCAGCCATTGCAACATGGAAATTTTCCGTATCGAATCTGATACCATACAAGTCGTCGATAATTGATGCAGCCTCGTCGACCGAACTCTTTCCCTGCAATAAAATCTGCGCCATCTTGTTATCCTTGAACTCGCCGGATTGAGCTAGCGTTCGAAGTGTGGTCTCGAGAAGTGCGGCAGAGCAGTTGAATACCATGCCCGATCCAAGACGGACCAATGAGACAGCGACCCAAAACAATTGGTGAAGATATCGGGAGGTTGGTGAGAGATTGTCCATCATCTTTGTTAAACTGGTGATGATGCTGGTTAACATCTCATTATCGCCATTTTCGATGAATCGAGTGAGTGCATTGCGTAGAACTACCAGAACCTGGTAAAGCAAGTCGTCGTCCACATCTTCTCGCGCCAAACATCCCATAACTGCGAATGCTCGCGGTTGGATGGCTGGATTGCTTTGGAATGCTGTACTTGCCACCAAACTCATCCATCGAGCCCTCCATATGTTTGCCATGTCAGTAGTTGGCGCGGCAACGGCGATGATATCAAGTAGCAAGTTCGTAATTTGTTCCATAGAAGTGGATGTCGCATTCTCCGGGCGCAGTTCTTGCACTGCTACAGCATCCCTTGACGTTGGTCTATTCAAACTAAACAACAAACACATCTTGGGTTCATTTAGCGAGATCAGGGTTTGCTTCAGCTGAGCTAAATTTGCCTCCTCTAGTGGAAATGATGTCGATATTGAGTGAACGGTATTCACTAATAGGCTGTGAACTGCAGAGCGTACTTGGGATTGACCACAATTGACCACCATAGTAATCACATGAAAAAGCTCTGGCAAAAACATCTGTGCTTGTACCCGGCTATCAAACGAGATAGCGAGGCATATCTTGAGCAAGACGCAGATCTCATTCCAGACGGGGTTATCTGCCAGATGGCGTGTAGCACGAAGCGAAGTTCGGTTTAGCGCCTTTCGTAGCCTAGCAATGACCTTGCTCCGAATGGTGAGGGTTTCGAATGATGAACAAATGGATCCAATAGTCTCAGCACCATCCGACCCAAACCCGAAGTTCATCGCAGCTTTGATAAGTTCATCCAGGAAGACATCCAAGAGACCCTCATCTTTTCCGATGATAAGCCATGCATTTTGCTGGAAGGAGGTGTATAGCTTCGGCTCATTCACTGTTATATCGATTACCTTCCGCGCAATCACAGCTAACCTCTCCCTGCCTCGTTCAGGGTCATCACCACCCATAAGAACATGCGAATGGAGGTTGGAAAGCCAAGGCGCCATATAAAGAATGTTCAGGGGGCGCTGTCGAGGATTTGACTTCTCCCATCCAATGAAGAACTCTGACAGGAAATCGAAGGTGAGCTGCGGTTCCGTTGCGGCCAACTTCTCGCTGACACCAACAATGAGCGTCACAGCATCGGGTGGTATGCTCAGACCTAACACTAAAGTTAGTCCAGAAAGATATAGACTAGACAAATTGTCCGACGAACCTTTTGCATTCACAAATTGCCTATCAAGGTTGAACTGGAATGCATGACAGAGGGCACACAGCAAATTATATGCAGACAACCGTAATTGAGGGTCAACACTAGCCATATTCATCAGAGAAATGTTGAGCATAGTCCCTGGCACATCTTCCGGTCTTATTGTTCTCTCATTCAACTTAGAGGGTTTGTTGTCGCTGGAATATTTTGCCTTGGATGTCTTGAGGGTCTTGAGAATATCGTTCTTCTTTGGGCTTGAGAAAAACATCGAGACTTTACCGTTGTCGGTCTTGATTCCGAACGCATTTTCTTCATCGGTATGATAGGACGCATTGGCCTCCTCAACATCCGCCAGTCGGAAGATATCATTCACAGTAACCATTATCCTTATCCCCGGGAATAACTCTTGTCGTTTAACTGGTGTGATCTGGATATATTGGCTGCCAACTTTGAAGATGACTTCTGTCTTTCCCTTGGTTTTCGACAGCTTTGTGATGTTGTGGAAAACATATCTTGAGTCACTTAGGAAGCTCATTGTTTCTTTGGGTAGGTGGAGACTTCCCAGGTTGAAGTGCTGTTGCAGCTCCCCCAGACTCCCCAACATGATAAATTCAATCTTGCTAGGATGCCATGGATTATTTTCGTCCTTCACTGCATGTCTCAATGCTCGCCTGCAGAATTTACGGTAAGCACTATTCATGTTGTAGACATATAGCCTCGCATAATTCTTAACCATCTCCGGAGGCATAAGAGAATCAATCTTGCGGTAGACATCATCGGGGAGCTCATTGTTTAAACTGTAGCACGTAGCATCCATGAGTACTGCAAAGGGCTTATGCCACATTCTGCTTGCAATCTTTGCTAAATCAGTATGCGCTGCCGGCGGTGTCGATTTGGACGAGACAGACCTTAAGATAGCAATATGCCAGCAGGTCCGGATCAATAGTATCGACATTTATATTCCGTAGCACGAAGCAAATCACAGACATTCCATCCTTGGTCTCACCTCCATCATACACAATTCTCGCCGAGAGGATACTTTCTACACTGCGGCCGGAATTCTTCAGCATGAAGTGCTGATACCGCGAGTATGCCGGTTGCACACTACCAGTAATTTGAGGTCGACCAAGCGATATATCGAGCGGTGGCGCACCAAGGGTCGAAATCAGTCCAGAGAATTTTTTGATTGAAACCTGAAGCTCTGAAGGTGGCAGCTCGCTGAATGACTTCTCCCCATTCGGCCGCTGTAGCCTGGCTTTTTCCTCAAAGATGAGCTTATGCCGGACAGTCTCCCAATGATCATACAAGAATCTATGCAATGCCACACTGCTACCAAAATCGAACGACTCTTGAGGTTGGATAATCTCTCGAGTCTTCGGTGGAACCGATATGTTACGAAGAAACGTGATAACCTCGCATATGTTGCCAGTTAAGAAATCGTTTAGCGGAATCATGTAAGACTCTTTTGCTCCAAATAGAACATTATTTGCCAGGTTCTGGATAATCTTCGCAATCAACATCAATCCCCGCCGCATCTCCTTTGTAGGCACCAAGTCAACCAGACCCTCGGAATCTGGAGCCACAATAGCTGGGCAAAAGAACCGAAGAAAGATGAAAGCACCAACTGCAGTGTACTTTGCTTCCGGGAAGCGATGCGCAACGCATGAGCTGATGGTGTGGCATATTCTCCGGAAAGAATCCGGAAGAAAAGGTCCAGATTTCGTAATCTCCCCAATGAATATCTTCGCGATCACTCGCAGTTGCTCTTCGTTTGCGTACAGTTCTTCCGGACAAGATGTTCTAGCAGGATCCAGTTCAAGATCTAAGACTGCAGACGACATGATCAATCGTTTGATTGTCTCCTGCAGCACCCTCTTTAGATAATCTGAACCTTTCCATTTGGCGAATACGGATAGCATCTTCGTGGCCACACAATTACGGCGCAGAAGTTCCGATTCGCTCTCCGTATTCTCAACTTCCTGCTCAATCAGTGCCTTTAGTAACGTTAACCCTAATCCCCGAGAGTCAAAAATATTCAGCAGTGCCACTGTGAGCTCATCCACTTCGCTACTTGGACAGCATTCGCATAATGCAAGAGCAAACTTGATGTCGTTGACAAGCAACTATTGAACCACGGATTAGTGCGTGAGTTGTGACTGCAATAGTAGGTTGGAACCGACATCAATCAAACGCTCATACTTCTCTCCGATTGCAGAATCGCCTAATGTACCGAATTCAGTTCCTTGGGTGAGGATATTCGTAAGGACATGCATGAACGCAGTTCTAGTTTCTAATGACTCGTGATATCCAATTTCTAACGAAAATTTCAATCCAACGTCGACGTTCGCACTTAATAGATTAGATAAAGCCTGAATAGCCAGTTCCTGGAATGAAGCTGCATCATCCCTCGCCAAAGACGCAGTCTGTAGATCTGTCCGGCGATCGCTCTCAAGATGACTGAAGTCGAGCAAAGAGAGGAATGAAGTGAAGTAATTGCAGAACATTAACGAGCGTGCATCGACCACATCGGCATCATGAGAAGAGTCTGGTGGTTGAAGAGGCAGGCGATATAACAAGTTTACAATAGCCCGCAAGCAAGCTCTGTCCAGGTCTCTTTGTAGGCGTATAAACTCATCTCTCTTATATCCTTGCGCAGAGAAAATGACCTCTGGGTTTTTGGATTTACTCGACATCCATTCCGCCAGAATCTGCAGTAAGCTGTTCCGTACCCTGACATCTTGCCTCAAATTGAGGATTTCCTTCTTTCGGGCTACCAGTTCTGCAAGGTTACACATCCTAATTTTAACCCGGAGAGTTGTGTAATCTTCCTTCAAGGTGTGCAGATATCTTGCCAGACTCAATGTCATGGCACCGAGATCCACGGTGAGAAAAGTATCTTGCGCCTCTTCCAATCTCTCTACGATAGTCTTCAGCAATGAGCAGATCTGCTCAGCGAACAGTGTCCGACTTTCGCTAGCTGCTTCCTTCGAAGGGTCTAGCACAATACTGAGCTCCGTTTCCAAAGACCGGAAAAGTTGCAGATAGAGTCTAGGATTGAGTTCTGTGCCGAGCACTTCCCGGATGTTCTCTCTGACGCTAACAAGCTTGCAAACAAGCAACTGTAAACACTGTTTCATAAAGCGCTCAAGCAATGACATTGAATCCCCATCACTTGTGAGCCGGTCAATCCACTTCAAGCCGGCCAGAGAGGCATCGGTGACCCTCATGTGAGGAGGCAGATGTGCCGGTACGTCTGCGATACAGCAACCTCCAATGGATGCCAAAAATCCGGAATAGTTCCTCCATTCCGCGTGAAGCCTGTCGTCTAATCGTCCGGTGACAGCGACTCCTTGAGATAGGATATGCTTGCACAGAGTCCGCCACCTCATAAACACGGCTTCCCAAGCGGTTAATATACCAGGACTAGGCATCGACATTCTAGTCAAGAGCTTTCTCAACCGTTTCTGAAAAGCAACGGGCCCCGTAATCCTGAAGGTCTGGAGAGACAGCTCCGAGTAGACAGGGAAATTCCGCATTAGCGTCAGGTTTGATCTGGACAAGTCTTCCGGGTTCTCAGTCAACCGCCCTTCCTCGCAAAGCAGCGCAATTGCATGTGTGGTCATTGAACAAATGTCCAGATCACTCGAACAGAGGAGAACAAGAAAAGAAATTTCTAACGACACATTCGCCTTGGTTCTCTCTGGGATATCAGAGACGCCGATGGTAAAATCCTGAGTAGATGGTAAGTTAACCTCATTACTACTAGATTTATTCGCTACGACTCTGGGTACCTTTCGAGACTGTATTATGTTTACTCGTGTGTCGAGATAACCATGAACTAATTCCAGCATGTTTTTGAGGCTGGGGTCTCTGAAGTCAAAATCTAACAGTTTCTTGGAGAGCATCGCTACGATAGCAGACCTAGGTTCTTGTCATCAGTCACTGTAATATACATCATCTAACTCTCTTGTAAACTTACGTCTCAGTCCAGAAAAAGGGAAGCAAGCTTTCGTCATTCTGTACACCCTCTCTGCTCACTGCGACTTGAAACGCTTCCGGCGACAGCAATCTCCTGGCAAAAGTAACAGTGGAATTCCGCACGAACTCGTCATCATCACATATGAGCGTGAGGATAGAATTGATTGACTTATCAGCCAGCTGACTCCAGTCCCCCCTCCGGAAGTCGAGGTTCTCGTATAAGAGGAGTGGTCGGATCTTTAGCAGCTCAAGCAATTGATAGAGAAGCTCAATGGAACCTATACTGTCAGTAGAGATATTTTTATGTCGCATGTTATCCGTTGCTGTGCCCCCACTGAACGGAACACCGCTTGCAGCCTTCCGCATACTAGAAATTCCATGAAGATAATCCCCGAGATCTGGAGCAATAGCCTCAAACAATGCAGTATACTGCTCTGCATTGGCCTGACTAGCCAGTACTGCAGCACCAGCGAAGACCGTAATCTTAAATGACATCGGCGAGGTCTTGTCCAGGCACACTGGAATCAAGTGCTCCACCACCGAGTCTACCGATAGCCTAGCCAGACTTACAAACGCCTTTATTAATACATCACGATCCATACTTTCATCCGGCGCTGAGATACTGTGTGGCGGCTTCTTGAATATTTCTTCTCTCATGTCGTTTTGTATATCGAGCGCAAAACTTAACAAAGCGTTGTCAGAGTCTCCAGCGAACAAACTGCCTGCACGGCAGATGGTGATTAGACATGATGCTGCAATATCCGCTGATTTTGGTTGGCGTAGAGCTTGCCGGAGGTTGTTCAAAAACACGATTTTCTTCGCCAGAGAATTGCCCCGTTGCGATCCGTTCATGTCTGCCTGTACAAAGACCTCAGGTAGCAGGAGGACTAAGGCTGTCTGTAGTGGCCAGATGACGGCCCTTCGCTTTGTACTTTCAGTAAGTGCCCCTGCAAAGTCAAACAGTATATCCGCCCCGCCTTCAAGCCGTTGCTGTGAGGAATGAAGCTGCACAAAATCTTTGGGATGTGAATCAATCCATCTATGTATCGCCTCCGGTAATATCGCGGCCAGTGCATTCTGAGATGACTTGCGCAGTGGGAGAAAGCTACCACTGATTTCTTGAAGCACCAACGACAGCTTCCTCTGGTTTAGTGAAAGGTGTGCGATGAACTGTAATCCACTAGCATAAAGATCATCTGCCGTCGTCCGTAAGGTCTTCAACTTCGTCCTCATTGCTTGATACACTAGTGGCCAGTTAGATGCACTAAGGAACTCGATGACTTTGAATGTGGCTCGGTCCAGATCGCTGGGCTTCCTGGGTAGTCCGTCCAAACTTTTCTCCTCGGCTTGCATACTTCCAGTCTTTGCTGGCTGTGATTCGTCGTTACCGGGAGCCGATGTTAACTTCAATAGCAGGTCCATAGTATATCTAGCCTGGTTCTCATCTAGCGGTGGAGGGTCGACATCTCTTCGTCGTAATCTTCTTGACGAGAATGCCGAAACCGTTGGGAGGCCATTATCAACAATCGATCCTCCTTTGCGCTCCGCATCGACTGCATCCCAGTGTGCCGCCGTGCAGTCCGCCAACAGCTCCACCAGATAGGTCTGAGTGAGGAATATCAGCTGCGGTCGATTCTTCGGTGAAAGAGCTTCGTAAGGCTAGATTTCTTTCGTCAACAACCTCCCCGACTCGATTGGTCTGGGACGGGAATGTTAATGAACCCTCGATATGCTTTCCAATTGATTCACAATAGCCGCAACCAAGATATTAAGTTGCGACTTTGCCATCTCAATCATAGTGCCGCGCGACAGCGCAACCACCTCATCGCGTCGTACATCATTCAAGTCATCTCCAGTCCGATTAGGAAGCTGTAGGATCGAGACTGAGTGTTAGCAGTCCGCTATCTCTCCCGCCGCGAAACTCCCTTTTGAGATCAAATCACATACCCGCGCGGAGAGCCGCTCCAGCAATGTCTGCACCAGCTTCCGATCCCCTTCCATGGGAGGCCACTACTGCAGGTGGGAACCGTATCGTAACTGTTCGTCGTGCTGGTCGAACAAACTAAGGCGACGCTCTTCGATTCGATTCGATTCGTTGGCTATGGACATTGACCTTCACGCTTCGTGAACCGGCAGATGGCGAAGGTGATCAAATGATGCAAATGCGTTCGAAAATGAAAAGTCGAAAGTTGAGAGGGAATGCGGAGCGAAGTGTGATGGTGAAGTCCGGAGATTATAATCGTAGGGAGTTCCAGAGAGTACGCTACTACCAAGTCATCGCGTGTGAGTGAGCTCGGGAAAAGAACACAGGTACGACCGTAGCTACTTCAGGAACTTAAGTACTTATTATATTGCCAAAAAGCCCATTTTCCCACGCAGATTTACAAATGATTTACCTTGCCTTTTCCCAAGTCAGTTCGAAACCTCGGTCAAGTGGGTCAGCTTACGACTAGCTTTGGTGTTACATGACTGCAGCACTTTGGCACTTATATTACACACTCTAGTTACATACATTCTCACTCACTGCTGCGGAAGACCATCTTGTCTACTATACTAAGCACTGAGATCGGGCAGTTGCGATCATTCACTCCAAGCTCTAGCTGACGGTATAGCGTACTCGAGTTCTACCTAAGTTCCTCTCCAGCGGCCTAGAGGTCTATCAGCTTTCATATTTCTACGGCCGTTGAATGTTGAGTATAAAGTATATATCAGCCGTCATATTGTGCACCGGTTGCACGCAGTTTATCCTAAAGCTCGTCGTGCATAGCCTCTTCCTCCACTTCTAGCTGTACTTCCACTTCTTCCAGTACCTCCGTTTGTGCTTGTGTTTCTTCCTCAGGCAGTTCGTCGAGCCGTCTACTCATTGAATTCCTCGCTATCATCGTTGACCCTTCATCCATAATTTCCCCAACCACCTCAAACATAGTGTGTGCATCTTCCCTTTCCTCGGACTGGTAATATACCTCCGCCTCATCTATCCCGGTCCCGAAGTGTGACGTTGTCGCTGCCTCCATTCCCTGTCCTTGCTGGATACTGGTAGATATCGGACTCCCCATCACTACCGTATTGGTTACAGTAGATGAATAAATAGATTGTCCGCTCATCCTCACAGCACTCTCCTTGCTCAAGCCCAAGCCTACCATCCCTGCACCAGCCCACCACAGCGTCTTGAGCGGCCACACCACCAGCAACCAAATTGGCCCCCAAAACAGACGTCTAACAATAATCCAAATCAATGTCCCCACCAGGAGTTGTATTGCCTTCTCATAATACCACCTATCGCTCTTGTTCTTCTTGACCAGGTCTCTAATGAGCTCCTTGCTCTTCCCCAACACGTCGTCAAACACCGAATATCGCTCGCTCAGATCTTTCAGAGCCTCCGTACTCTGCGCTAACGTCTCAGATGCAAATCGGCTCTTCGACAACTCTCCCTGTAATAGCTGCTGGGTCCTTCGGAGGGCGGAGGTGACGTCACTGCTAGCAGATACTAATAAATCCTTCTGCGAAACCTTCTCGTTTCCGGCGGGTTTTCGTCGACCAGCAAAGAGTACCTCGCGCTCGGCGAGCGAAGAATTGTGTTTTGCGGCTAGCAGAGCTTTACGGTATTGTCGACGAGCAATTTTGAGGTCTTCGCCGGTTTTAGAGACTAGGGATGGAACTGCGGTGTTGGTGTTGGTGTTGGACCGCGCCTCGTCGATAAGTTGTTCATACTCTGTCTCGGCTTCGCGCAGCGTTTGATGAATTAAAGTAGCGAGCTCCGTGCGCGCGGCTTCGGAATGGGGTGTGGAAAGTTTGGAGAGACGGGTGATGAGCCCCATGCACTGCCGAGAGTTAGCTCAGTGGATCGGTCTGCGGCAGGAGGCGAGAGGAGGCAGACCTCTTTGTAGATATTCGATAATGAAGCTATTCGCTCGGAAATCGGAATCAGCCCCGCCGCCATGGCGTTTGTTGTGAAGCAGCGGTTGTTTGTGAGGGTTGAAGTGTGGGCTTTGAGACTTGGGAGCTGTGAGGTGGCGAGTTGAAAGACTAGATTACTGAGGTCCTCCACGTGACTCTCTAAGCCCTCGAGCGCCTGAGCACTTAGAAGTAGGAGTGTTAATAACGATCCAGTAGCAAAGTTCGCAAGCGTTTAAGCGGCTATCGGTATCGTGCGCAAGTGGTTGCCGCATTGGCAGGTGTAGCCACTGCGCCTCCGACCTGTGCATACTAAGTAGCCTGAGGTATTGCATAGCCCTTCCAAAACTTAAAGGTTTTCGCCTTGTGAGCAGCTCCAGTCACAACCCGCACGGCTTGGCTGGCGAAGTAACTGTGCGCAGTTCATGATCCACACTTCTCACATCCAGCCAAACAATCGCTCTACTACTTGAGATTGTATACACACACTTTCGCCACGAGATCGTCGTTACTCATTCCGCCTGACATGTACGGAAGCGGCTATGAGCGCAGAGGCATCTTCGAGGGCAGAATTCTATTGAGAAGTTAGTATTAAAGAGCTACGGAGTCTTTATGATGGATAGATATCTATCTTCATCGGCATTACAAGTCTTCCCGACACACCTCATATACTCCTCACTCGACGTATTACCAACATCGATGTCTATTGCATCAGTCATACTCTACCTCCTCCTATCCAGCTCTCATGTCGCAGCCGCACCCCTCGTCAAACGAAAAGGCGGCTCGTCTGGTGGAGCTCGTGGTGGATCTTTTGCTGCCACCAGCAGCAGCGGAAGTGCCAGCTCTGGCTCTCTATCAACAGAACAATGGAAGATAGTCAAGATAGTCTTTATTGTTATCGCCGTTCTCTGTACAGCTATTGTGGCTGCATATATCGGCTATAAGATCCATTTGAAGTATGTACGGAGACGGGAGGCAAAGCGGCGTCCAGGGAAATATACGCGGGGGGACCAGTTCGTCCCGAACACCAAGGACTGGATGTATGTGGTCACCATCGAGCAAGGAAAGTCCGTGATACGGTTTCCGGAGAAAACCTACTGGAGATAGAACGTAGTGGCATCCCTTACGAGCTTATGGATATCGATGCAAACGATTAGATGACGTTTGGGCTTTTACTTCTGGACCCATAATGAGTTATGACAACTGTACTATTTCTTTTTAGAGGCGTTAGAGGTTCTTATGTCGGTGTTTCTTTACAGGTTTTTTTACAACGGTTAGACTACTTTGACTAAGCTTATAAAGGAGCCAGACTAGAGCCAGGCGCTGGTTTACGAGCGCAACTAGAATATTACTAAGTATGCAATGATTGGGAGTGCGTTTATACAATTTAACCCTCCCACATGTGGTCGGATTAGACTGGTGGTGATTCTGAGGCCTAACCCGTATCACATGACCTTTCTACCGATAAACAAGCTCGTCCGAGTGACGTTCGGGCGAAGATTTGTCGCTCTTCCTCCCGTCCGTATCCATAGAGTACATCGAGAACATCGAGAACATCTGCCTAGGTATCCGTTGAGAGTGTGTGCTCCAAGCCTCCAAGACGCAGTTGTCTCGTAATTTTCTCCTAGTTTTCTCCTAGTTGTGCATTCGGCTAATGTAGGGTCGAAGCGGGGTTGGGGTTGTCTTCGAATCCTAGTCGAAAATTGATCCCCACAGGTTCAGCCCGCCAACCCGATCCCGAGAATCGCCATTTACTCTCCCTAGCAGCAACAAAGGACTCGACCGTTGTCTTTTTTTTTAAAAAAAATAACGAGCTGTCAGCTTCAATTACGCTTGCTCGGCCGTGAATGACATCGTCCGAGAATTGAGGTATGTGAAATACTGACTCATTTGTGTTATTGTTCACCATATCCACCCCATTACTTTTCTTTACAGCACCATTAGCTTGCTAACTTTTCTCATCACGGTTTGACCAGCTTGCCATAACCGTTTCCCTCCACACACCACCACCATCATGGATGATTCGAATATATCTGTTGTCCAAATCTTGGGAAGGGACATCATCAAGGTCGGATATGATCTCAGCAAAACAATTGCGACCGACCTCTTGCAAAATCTACCTTCATCAACATATGTTCTCATTACAGACACCAATATCGGCCCTCTACACGTTCCGGGCTTCGAAGCTGAGTTCAACGAGGAATTGAACCGCACAGGCTCCGAATCGAGGCTCCTTAAGTACACAGTTGCTCCTGGAGAGTATGCCAAATCGCGGACAACAAAAGCGGAAATTGAAGACTGGATGCTCTCACAAGGATGCACCCGAGATACGCTCGTGATTGCCCTGGGAGGAGGTGTTATTGGTGACATGATCGGGTATGTTGCTGCGACGTTCATGCGAGGTGTACGGTTTATTCAGGTTCCTACAACCTTGTTAGCAATGGTCGATTCGAGTATCGGGGGAAAGACGGCAATTGATTGTCCCCATGGAAAGAACTTGATCGGTGCTTTTTGGCAGCCGGAGAGAGTCTTTATTGATCTGAAGTTCTTGGAGACACTACCAGAGAGAGAGTTCATCAATGGCATGGCAGAAGTCATCAAGGTGAGTAGAAGCTCATATGTACAATCGATTGTTAGTTACTCACCTCTTGTCCGCACAGACTGCAGCTATCTGGGACGAGGAAGAATTCTCCAGACTTGAGAAGAACGCGAACTTGATTTTGGAAACGGTGAAGTCCGGCAGTGATTCAGATGGTAAAGCTATATCGCTTCGAAAGGGAGAGATTTCTCTAACTGACGACAGGCCACAAACGAATCGACAAGGTGCAGGAGGTCTTCAAGAGCATAGTGTTAGGATCCGTCCGCGTCAAAGCCCATGTCGTTTCCGCCGACGAACGGGAAAGCGGTCTTCGCAACCTTCTCAACTTCGGCCATTCAATAGGACACGCCATCGAAGCTATCTTGTTCCCCCAAATGCTGCACGGCGAGTGTGTATCGATCGGTATGGTTAGAGAGGCAGAGTTGGCTAGGCATTTGGGCGTCTTGAAGCCTGGCGCGGTTGCACGTTTGTCCAAATGTCTCACTAGCTACGGCCTCCCTACGTCGCTCGAAGATAAGCGAGTCAAGAAGCTCACTGGCGGCAAGCACTGCGATGTTGACAGGATGCTGTCGATCATGGGAGTGGACAAAAAGAATGATGGGCGGAAGAAAAAGATTGTTCTACTTTCTGGTATTGGACGGACCTATGAGAAGAAGGCTTCTGTGGTACACGACGACTCTATTAGGGTAATACTATCTCCAAGTGTAGTGGTCAATTCTCAGAAGAACGCTCCCGAAAATTTGGAGGTTACACCACCCGGATCTAAGTCGATTTCAAACCGAGCTTTGGTTCTTGCTGCTCTTGGTTCAGGCACATGTCGTATCAAAAACCTCTTGCACTCAGACGACACGGAGCATATGCTTACTGCGCTCGAACAACTTGGAGGCATTACCTACTCCTGGGAAGATGACGGTGATATCTTGGTTGTCAATGGAAATGGCGGAAAGCTCACTGCATGCGAGAATGCACTTTATCTCGGGAACGCTGGAACCGCGGCTCGCTTTTTGACCACAGTTGCCACCCTCATCTCTCCCTCCGACAAATGCGATTCAGTCATCCTCACCGGCAATGACCGAATGAAACAGAGACCTATTGCTCCTCTTGTCGATGCTTTGCGTGCCAATGGGAGTGTAATCGAGTATGTCGAAGGCCACCGCGGAATGCCAATTCGCGTTCCGTCGACTGGTGGTCTCACAGGTGGAATAATTGAGCTTTCTGCCACTATTTCCTCGCAATATGTCTCGTCGATTCTGCTGGCCGCGCCATACGCACGCGAACCTGTCACATTGAAACTAGTTGGCGGAAAACCAATTTCGCAACTATACGTTGATATGACCATCGCGATGATGACTTCTTTCGGGGTCAATGTTGTGAAGTCAGAGACAGAGGAACACACCTACCACATTCCTCAGCAGGCTTACAAATGCCCACCGGAATACGTTATTGAAAGCGATGCTAGCTCTGCTACTTATCCCTTGGCTGTTGCGGCTATCACTGGAACCACATGCACAATCCCCAACATCGGCAAGAAGTCTCTACAGGGCGACGCTCGTTTTGCCGTTGATGTTCTGAGGCCTATGGGCTGCACTGTTCAGCAGTCAGACTATTCTACAACCGTTACTGGGCCTCCAAAGGGACAGCTCAAGCCTTTGTCACATGTTGATATGGAGCCCATGACTGACGCATTCTTGACGGCGTCTGTACTTGCTGCCGTTGCTAATGGGTCTGAAAAGACAAATATCACGGGCATTGCGAATCAGCGCGTGAAGGAGTGCAACCGTATTGCCGCCATGGTTCATGAACTTGGAAAATTCGGTGTTACCGCTGGAGAGCTGGAGGACGGAATTTGGATTCAAGGAAAGGACTATGCCTCCCTTAAGAGCCCAGAGGGAGGAGTGCACTGCTACGATGATCACCGTGTGGCAATGAGCTTCTCCGTACTTGCTTTAATCGCGCCGGAACCCGTCGTGTTGCTCGAAAGGAAGTGTGTCGAAAAGACCTGGCCTGGTTGGTGGGATGTATTGGCGAATAGCTTCAGCGTCTCCCTTAGTGGTATAGAACTGTCAAAACCGGAGTCCAAACAAACGAAACCCAAGACGATAAACAACCGTTCCATCATCATAATTGGCATGAGGGGTGCTGGTAAGACTACTATGGGAATCCGTGCTGCAAGGATCCTCAAGCGACCTCTGGTGGATCTGGATACCTTCATGGAGATGGAACAGAAGCGCTCGATCCCATCGATTGTCAAGGAGGACGGTTGGGAAGGCTTCCGAAAAATTGAACTCGAGATCCTGAAGAGGGCAGTTACTGAAATGTCGAATGATCATATCCTAGCCTGTGGTGGTGGTATAGTGGAAACGCCAACAGCTCGTGAGATCTTAAAGAATTATATGGCTTCGGGAGGTATCGTCATCCACGTTTACCGTGACATCGATAAGGTGATGGAGTTCCTGAACATCGATAAGACTCGTCCGGCCTACGTCGATGACATGGTTGGTGTCTGGCTCCGTCGTAAGCCCTGGTACACAGAATGCAGTAACTATCAATATTTCAGTCCGGTGGTTTCGGCTGATAATGTTGATATCGCCCAGGCAGATTTTGCAAGGTTTTTGTCGGTTGTGATAGGGATGGCTGATTACCATGAGCACATTCTTGCTAAGGCGAGGTCTTTCTTCGTTTGTTTATCATTCCCGGATGTTACCAAAGCTATCGATAGAATCAAGCCAGTCACAATTGGATCTGACGCTGTAGAAGTCAGAGTTGACCTTCTTGTCGATCCCAAGAACCCCGATGGCGCACCATCGGTTGATTATGTTGGGGAGCAACTTGCATTGATTCGAAGCCAAATATCGTTGCCACTGCTTTTTACCGTCCGTACCAAAAGTCAAGGTGGAAGGTTCCCGGACGATGCAGTTGAGGAAGCCCTAGAGCTCTACGTAACTGCGGTACGGATGGGCTTGGAGTACATCGATCTTGAGATGACTTGGCCAGCGCATGTTTTGCAGAAGGTTACATCGATGAAGGGCAACAGCAAGATTGTGGCTTCTCACCATGATTTCCCTGGCCATTTGCGTTGGAACAATGGTTCTTGGATCTCCTACTTTAACAAAGCTTTGAGCCATGGCGATATCATCAAACTCATTGGGCAAGCAAAGAGTATGCAGGATAACTACGACCTCGAGAAGTTCCGCGAATGGGCCGCTACCCACAATGTTCCCTTCATCGCAATGAATATGGGAGAAGCCGGAAAACTGAGCAGAATCCTCAATACTTTCTTGACCCCTGTCACTCACACAGCGCTACCTTTCAAAGCTGCTCCTGGCCAGCTCAGCGTGGTCGAGGTCCATCAGGCACTGACTCTGCTTGGAACAATACAGCCAAAGAAATTCTACTTGTTTGGCACCCCGATCCAGCATTCTCGCTCCCCGGCCCTCCACAACACTCTGTTCCGGGCTATGGGACTACCCCATGAATATGAGCTGTTCGAGTCTGAAGGTGTAGAGGTGACCAAGAAAATCCTCAGCAGCCCGGATTTCGGCGGTGCATCCGTCACCATCCCACATAAGATAGCAGTCATGCCCCTCCTTGATGAGATTTCACCAGAAGCAAAGTTGATTGGAGCAGTCAATACCGTTGTACCCCAGAAAACCTCAGATGGAGGCATAAAGTTGATTGGGTACAACTTTGACTGGTCTGGCATCCAGACATCTCTCTACAGAGGTGGTGTCAAGGATCTCGACGAACCTGGTAATGCTTTGGTTATTGGTGCTGGTGGAACTTCACGCGCCGCTATCTACGCACTTCATGCGATGCGTTACTCTACAATCTACATCGTGAACCGTACCGCTGACAAGATTATCTCCATCATCGAGAGTTTTCCGAAAGAATACAACATCGTTGCTATCACATCAGTTGAGGAAGCGATGGAAATCAAGCAACGGCCTGTCACAGCTGTTGGAACTATTCCAGGGGATAGTCCTGTGCCGGAATCGCTGAAGGTCATTCTGGAGGAAATCTTGAAGAAGGGTGAAGAGGAGACAGGGGGGGAGAGGGTGCTCTCTGAAATGGCTTATAAGCCCCGACATACCCCGCTCATGGCACTCGCTGAAGAGAAGGGTTGGAAAACGGTTCCCGGGTTGGAGGCATTGACTGGTCAGGTATGTTTTCCTTCGGGATGGGCACGAGATATTGAAAAAACTAATGGTGCTTGTAGGGTGTGAGACAATTTGAGGTTTTCACAGGTGGGATTGTTCCGGATTATGTTCAGGCTAGAAATGCGGTTATTGGGTTGGAATAAATGGATTTATGGGGGGGTCCTGATCTTATTTTGCATTGGGTTATTTATTGACTGAAAAATGGCGCGGATTTGGAAAGGGATATGTTAAAACTTGAGATGCGTAAGGTTCTTCTCATTTGCTCATTCTCACCTTGGAAATGTATCTCAAGCTAATTGTGTTAATGACCATGGCCGAACTATGACTCGAGTTGGTACCGTACTGGGTTGTGCATACGCATCTATATGCCCGCATATATAACGATAATTACTCATATGAACGGCTTCGTGATAAGTATTGGGATCACTGCGTCGGGCGAGACGTCACGTGTTTTTCATACTTACCTCCAACCAGCCTCGTGATCACGAGATACCTTTAGAGTGGCCTTGTCCTTTCAAGATACCCATACTCAAAAGCAAGATATGCATACAAAAAGCCGAATAAACAAGCAGACACCAAAAACCCCACCCCAACCAACATCCATCTCTTTCTAGATCATATGTAACCATTATAAGTAACATTCATCGCATCCCGTTACCTCGTACATGACTCCTTCAAATCATATTAAAACATGCGCCTGTCCAGATGCCCAAGCCCACGCCACCGACCCTAACCATAGCCAAAGCAAGGACAAAGAGTAAATTCATATCTAACCATCATCAAAGTTGAAGTCGCACAAGGGGAGAAGGGACCCTCCACAAGAATGTCTATCTGTCTCTAAAGTCGCCGCGCTCCCCCCACCCCACCCCCCAATACGCGACAGCTCTAATTCTTCAACCCAGTGTATCTCCTCCTCACTTCCTCTGCTTGCATCCCAACAATTTCAGCTGCAGTAGCAAGGTCGACGTCGGTTCCTTCGACCCAGACCTTCTCATCCTCGGTAACCTTCTTCTTGGGCGCCTTAAACCGTGCCGTAACTGTCTGGACCATTCGCGAGAACCAGTAGTAGTTCAGGCCGTTCAATGTGAGGTTACTTCCCAGGTACACAACGGCAAGCCACAGAGGCACCTCCTTCCCTGTATACTGATGCACCAGTATCTTTTCCCCAGTCAAGGCGTCACCGGCGATAAGATCTTCGGGGGTTGCGGAAGGCGGGTGCACATAGATTCCAAAAATGTCTTGAAATACCAGGACACTGTAGTAGGTGCCCCACACAAGCCGACAACAAAAGAAGGTAAAGATGAGGAAGAAGCCGTTGACAAGCTGGTATATCGACCCAGTGAGATTGAGTTTGTCGCAGAACCAGTGGATATTGAGGAACGGACTCGAGAGTTCAAAGAGAATGAAGATGGGGGCGTAATAATTAACAAACGGTCTCTACACGCGCACAAGGATAATCAGTGTGGTTTCTGCCGAGGGTGCCAGGGCGGAGGTACAAATCCCAAGCTATACACCACCAACGCCGAAAACGCATGCGCAATAAAGCCCGGCCCCGTGATATCGACATAATAAACAGAAATCATCAGATCCCACAAGAAATAACCCGTGGCATACGCCGTGACCGCAGCGCCATTAGGAGTGTACCCAAACACTCTATACAGTGCGCTGTTGTTGCTCGTGTCACTACCTGCCGCGTGTCTCTCTGCATCGGTAATTATCTGCCACAACGCGAGCGCGCAGATGAACGAGCTCTGGACGAACGAGACAACGTGGACATCCCAGTTGATCCTGGTGCGTTTTGGAAACTTATTGTAAAAGTCTGGAATAAGTAGCTTCGATAGGACGGGAGAGGCGAAGAGGAAGATGCCGTGGTAGACAAAGAATGCTCCGAGCACTTGATGTATGTGATCGGGGAGTGTGAAAAGATCTGTATTTGCTGCGAACGCTGTTGCGTAGGCCTGAAGAGGCGCCAGAGCTGGGGGACATGGCTGAGTGAAGAAGCTCATGGTAATAATGTACAACCGTACTGTTGGAGTTTGTTGACGTTAGGGTTATGGCTGTGTTGAATGCGGGAGAAGGTTGAGAATTTATTGCCAAATATTAGATTTTGAACGCGACCACGAGTCGCGAGGACCGTCGCTCAGTAGTTAACTTATTGTCGAGATCGATGCGGATGTTGGTGAGGAATGGGATCGACGCGGAAGAGATGACCTTCTCGTCAGCCGGGGAACTGTGAAGGTGGATTTGTTGGGACATGCGGTCTCACATCTCTCTCGCTTAGAATTTGCACAATACGGATTAATGTCATCACTAGTCAGCACTCGTGCGCTGTCTACACTGCCCGATGACGGACGGTACGGATGCACGGATGCATGGCCCTTTGGTTCTTTCGGATTTTATTTTACTGTCAGTGTTTCTTGGGACAAATACCTACAGATCCAGATCACCAGCCATAATAGGCAACAAGATATGAGGATTCAGGCCCGGAAAGCTGGGCTTCGGCAGACGGCGGCAGACTTTCAGGTCCCGCTCCGCTGGCGGAGCATCAATACAGGTTGCTTCAAAGAATAACTGATGGTTTAAGGCTAAGAGAAGGCATCACAGGATATAGAATCTGGGACTTTTCACTTCCCCGTCTTTCCCAATACAATCTACTCATTTGTCTACAAATACTATGACTGCCACAATAACGGCTGATGAAAAAACCTTTCAAGGAGTAAAACTTATTATGAGCACTTTTGGCACCAAGCATTGACATCATGAAAAGCCTACATCTATTAGTTAGCCCCTCACATTCCTACCATGGCCTGTTTAAATTCACACTGGAAGTCTGACGACGATGCACGGAAATCATCAAACACGACGCGAGCTAACTTCGATAGCTCCAGTGCGCGGAGGTCGGAAAGCATTGCGCGTAGTGTTAGGCCCGGGACAAAATCGGACGAGATTCACTTGAGCCCGGGATATCTCGTCTCGCCATAGCTTTGGTCTCATCGTCCCGGGATTTGAAAGCTTGGCCCTGGCGATAGTCCCGGGACGTCTCATATATATAAATGCACGAATAGCTTCCCGACAGTCCGTGCTGCAAAATCTGCTTCAACCGTGCGTGGCAGCTGTGTCAGTCACAGCCTGGGTGTTGCATTCTCTGCAGTACTTTTGGTTGGAAGGAGGACGTCTCAGAAATGATGACAGGTCGAACAGCAAGAAACAGCGACGGAGGTGACTCTGATAACCCGAGAAGTGCATAGAGTCATCCTTGCAGAATAATCCCGGAGCTTATATAGAATGGCTGATAGAAACAATATCGTGACAAGAGTTGCTGTGGCTGATAATCCTCCCCCACGGGGCGAAAGACCGCAGTAGTTACACAACATCATACCCACCCCTACTCCAATCTGTGGTTACTTTTCGTCAGCACAGCCCATTATCAGGTTCATGAAACATGTAAAGCGCTAACCTCTCAATCAAATGTACCCCCGAGCCCGTCTCGACAATGTGGCTCATCTCTCCAGGCTGAAGAACAAAAGCAGCATCTTCAAACTCCGTCTGCATTTCGCCTCTTCCAAAGAACCCCCTTCACATCCGTCAGCCAAAATACTCAACCACGAGGTTGTTACTGCCAACTCACAGATCGCCCCTCTTCCTCGCACTACTACAATCGCTTTCACTAGCCGCTAAATCTGCCAGACTTAACTCTCCGGCCCTGATCCTTCGCTCGAAGTCCGAAAGGATAGCCTTGGCTTCGTCCTTGCTTCTCGTGATCTCCGCCTACAAAAAATAAATCAGCACTCCCTTACTTGTTACTCCTGATTCAACTCAGAGCTCACTTGCTTCCATGAACTCGGCCTCCTGCTTTCCCTATGCTTCACCAACAAGTGAGCACACCGAATTTTGCCTTGTTCTGCTCCTCCGGATGACAACAACGGTCCTGTCGTGGAAAAATTCTTGGCCATGTATCGCTTTAAGATGTCCTGGTTCGAATCGCGAGGAGGCTCCCACTGAGACTGTGAAGAATTGACATTGAAGTAGTAGGGAAGCGATCTTGACTGGCTGAATTTAACGATCCAGCCTTCAGGAAGGCCGGTTTCCTGGTCGATTTGCCCCTAGGTAACAGTAAGACACTTTTAGCAATGGCTAAGTGTGTGGGAAAACAATTTGGTGTGGGGGATACCATGATTGATGAATGCCTGTCAATAGATGTCTGGCAATGATGGTGGTTGTGGAAGTGATAATTATGATGGTAGTTGGGAATCGCAACACAGAAACAATGCGATGTTGGTCTACCAAGTCCTTAGAACATGCGGGGTACAGCTCCTGCCGTTACCCCACAAAGCCGAACTTCAGTCTAACCTTTATTGATCCCGAAGCCAGTTCCGACAATATCAGATATCACTCGGATCCCGATTACTTAGTATGTATATTCGGACCAGATCTCGCTCCCCAGCTCCTATGTTGTCACCCCTTAGGCGAAAAAGTCTGGGCACGATATCAATTTGGACTGAAATGTCGACCTCCAGGCTACAACTGCGTATATTAAATACATGAATCGATAGAAGCACAATAGAAAAGTATGGATACTGTAGCGAACAAACAAACACCCAATCGTGACTTTCTATTTCCCAATGAGGTCAGTGTGACATCTTTTTTTTTAACTTCGGGAGTCTGGGGGGGTTTTTTTCATGAATTGAAGGTTGTAATTTCCTCTGGAGGGACTCAAGTACACTGGGTGGCAAATGCGGGGGATCCTTTTGACTGATTAGTCGATTCCAACGCAGTAAAATCGAGGAAGCTGAAAGGTTTCGTTCACGCGACCTCGAACTTTATGAACATCAGCAACACAGGACGGGCTTCATTGTGACTAAAACGAAAGGTTGGCTTTTTACTTACCATACCAGTCTTTGTGATTCATTATGCTCGAACTGTCAGATAAAACAACAAAACGATTGGAGGTGTCAATATCTCATAGCACTTCCGCGACTCCATGCAAACAATCTGCCACCACATCAAGCTTGCATCCATCAAATTGTACCATCTCAACACTTTTACAGCAGCGTCGTTGATATCCAGACACTGGCAGGGTTGCCTATCTGTTGTCGTGGCTCCAACTGTAGGCATTTCCACATCGGAAAACAACCATCCATGCTCTTCCAATCGTATCCTTGAGCTTTTCTGCATATTAGTTCTGTGAATTCAGTAGTAGCTATCGCCCTTCAGCACTGTACTAAGGTGACTTCTTCGTCCTGCAGATTTTTGTGGGCGGCGGTGAGTTGACCAGAGTGTGAAAGAGGAATTATTTCCGGCGCCTGCCTCCAATAGATGAATTAACCCCAAGATCTATGCACAAAGTACTGCTGCGGGTAGTGTGGCGAAATCCGAGTGATAGCATACCAATCTCCAGGGTGCAATAGGTACTAATGCAGTCGAATATATATTGTGAATAGCGCATTGAAGGAATAGTGGGTGCGTTACGAGATTATTCCAACGATTAAAGACAGTATATCCACATCTGAAGTTTGGAGAATCTTGTCCGAGTTGCACCAGTATTTTGCGGTCTGTCTTAGATATCTCCTCCTCATTCGTAACACCGACTATGGCCAGAGGGGATTAGTTCCTGAAAGGCTCAAGGTCCTTGACGATGTCTGCCAGATCTGGGCCAGGACTTTCGATCTTTAAGGCCCATCCATCTTCCGACGAAGCTAGAATATAGAGAACTAGATTGATCAAGCTCTAGCGTGAAAGAAACGATTCTGGAGCAAATGTGCAGGTGATTGAAACCGAAAAGGGCCTTACATGTAACGGGATATCTGTTATATGACGCCACTGAGGCCCACTCCTGGTTCCTGTTGGCCGTTGACATCTCAAAGTCTCATTTCCGAGTATGTAGATGCTACATGTTCGGCGTTTCGGGGGATACCAAGAGTAACCACAGGATACACCCAATCTGAAAGCAGACACAGTGTTGAACATGCAGTTTTGAAACATCCCTCCTTCCAAACCCCACTCCCCCACTTCGGATGGAAGAAAATCCACCGAGCCGGAGGCTGTGCACACTTTCGCCCAATAAAATCGCCTCAGCTATAGTATTTGGGTGTGACGACCAGTGGCAAGATGCAGATGTCGAAATCTCACACCCTTGAAGAATGACCCCAAAGTATTGGGGTGCATCATTTGACGTCAATTGGAACAGCTTTTCTCGGTGTAAACATCAACTCGTAGAATGCCATCCAACTTCTATCTTATATTCGCAGATGATAGGAGTTTCTGCATTAGATCGAGCCTTGTTGCCTCAAACGCAATCCTGGTAGCTAGAAATGCAGATCCAATGAGATCTAGGGCGATTTCAACACAAGTGGCGACGACAAGTCCGCGCACTACGGCAGGGACCTTAGCTGACACCTGCCAGTTCGATGCTGTAGATTCAATGCTTTATGGAGGGCCGCCACGCGCATAGTTGCAGTGGTTTCTATATACCACCTATAGATTCATATCTGCATAATTAGCTTTATTTCGTCAGTTTTGAGATACTTGTGCCAACGGACCAAACCCTGAATATCAATCCAATGGTTATGATTGCCTCAAAAAAAACACCCCTTGGTACCGGGTCTTTTACCGTCAAGGGTATGTGGATGACGAGCAATTGCTGCAAATAGGGATGTCGAATCTCAGTCACAGATGATTCGAGGCAGACATTTGTCATGTCAAGGATGTCACGCACTAACAGTTCCTGGATATGTTGCGGCAAAGATCTGTGAACTTAGATGAGAGAATCATCCGTGTCGGTAAATGACAAGACTGGTGACAAGATATGTCTGACGGTTAAGAGGATGCGGTACCTCTAGTTGCAACTGGCAACGTTGTTTCTGCTCAGAAAGTTGGAGCGTACTTCCCTCATGTTTTGTAGATCGGCTCTTAAAGAGAATTGGGTCGGTCTTTTCAAATTTCTTGCTATTGTCGCTACGGTCTGGATGGCGGGTGGGCGGACGTTCAAGAATATCAGGGTTAGGGTGGACGGGCGCTTATTCTAGCGCTGGGACCCTTTCCTTTGCGGAAGCATGGAAGCATGCTAGCATGATCGATTGACGCGTTCGTTCTTACTTTATTTACCATTCCTACAGCCCCCGTAGAAGGGTTGAAGAAGCCAGGGTACCAGTCTGCTTTGAACTCCTCCCACGATAATTAGGATGCAATGGCAAGCCTTTGTACCCGCTCCCTGAAAACGACCATCTGTCCTTTGGCACAACATCAATGCTGCTCACTTCCGCGACGGCAACTCAACGATAATATTGCAATGGGTACAGAAACGTATTCCTTCCCAATTCTACCTCCTCAATGGGGCCGACTCTAACAGGGACTAAGGAACAGCAGCATTTACGTTGATGTACTCGTGATTGGCGCTGGCCCTACAGGACTCGGCGCTGCAAAACGCCTGAATCAACTTGTGGGTGATTGCTTTTATATCGCACATAATGGGTCGAAACTGACATATTTCCTGATATAGAATAAAGCTTCATGGAAGCTCGTTGAAGCAAATGAGGTTCCCGGTGGGTTGGCATCAACAGATGTTACACCGGAAGGTTTCGTCTGTTTACTTACACCTTTGATTATCAACACAAACAAAATACTGACAACACCGTCACACCACCAGCTATATGATGTAGGCGGCCACGTCATATTTTCTCACTACAAGTATTTCGATGATTGCATCGATGAAGCACTCCCGCGGAAGCAGGACTGGTATACTCACCAACGCATTTCCTACGTTCGCTGCAAGGATACATGGGGTATTGATACCCTGTACAAATGACAAACAATTTGTTTTATAACATAATGCTAATCGGGATACCAGTTCCCTATCCGTTTCAGAACAATATCAGCATGCTCCCGAAAGAAGAGCAGGTTAAATGTCTGCATGGCATGATTGATGCACTAGAAACAAGTAGGGATTCGGATACGAAGCCCAAAAATTTCGATGAATGGATTATCCGTACGATGGGTAAGTTTGATGTGATACAGCTGTTGAGTAACCATGGGAAGGGGTGATAAAGTTATCGGGCTCACAGACACGGTACATAGGCACTGGCATTGCTGATCTGTTTATGAGGCCGTACAACTTCAAAGTGTGGACTGTGCCCACAACGGAAGTAAGCCGCTGGGGTGATTCAGCACCGAACCATGCAGACTGACGGTTCTATCAGATGCAGTGCTCATGGCTTGGGGAGCGTGTTGCCGCTCCCGACCTGAAAACTGTCACCGAGAACGTTATCCGTCAAAAGACCTCCGGTAACTGGGGTCCCAATGCAACGTTTCGATTCCCCGCTCGCGGAGGTACGGGAGGCCTTTGGATCGCGGTTGCCAATACGCTGCCCCAAAACAAACTGGTTTTGGGAGAAAAAGGAAACGTTCAAGCTGTTAATGCTGATGCAAAGGTCGTGATTACCAAAGATGGAAAGAGAATCCAGTACAGGAAACTCATCAGTACAATTGCGGTAGATTCTCTAGCCGAGAAGATGGGTAACGAACAGTTGATTAGGCTTGCCAAGAAACTCTCATACTCTACAACACATGTTGTTGGTATCGGCATTCGAGGAGCCAGGCCGCAGAACATTGGCGACAAATGCTGGGTGGGTGTTCAAAGTCTGATGGTTTCGGTTATTCTTGAAGAACTTCCTTTAATAAAAAAACGGATGAGTGCAGCTTTACTTTCCCGAGGATGATTGTCCTTTCTACAGAGCTACTATCTTCAGCAATTACTCCCCAAACAACCAGCCATCCGCGAATGTAAAGCTCCCAACAATCCAGATGGCAGATGGCAGCAAGCCGGAGTCGATAGAGGCGAAGGATGGACCTTATTGGTCACTAATGATGGGTTTGTCTCTGTCTGCTCAAGACGCGTCTATCAAGTTTTGACATACTCTAGAGATCTCAGAATCCCGTAAGAAGCCGGTAGATAACGAAACGCTCCTTACCGACACTATTCAAGGCTGTGTAAATACCACGCTACTGCAACCCAACGGCGAGATTGTTTCAACGTACCACAGACGCTTTGACCATGGTCAGTGTCTACACGGAAGGTATCGAAGTTAACGAACGTGCGATTGACAGCGACACAGGATACCCGATTCCCACTCTAGAACGTGACGAGATCTTGGACAAACTACTGCCAGAGTTGAAGGCCATGGGCATATACTCTCGTGGCCGTTTCGGAAGCTGGAAATACGAGGTAGACGTATTTTGGTAAGAAATTTGGAATACTAGCGCTGATTTTTCTTGTTTCCTTCAGGTCGGAAACCAAGATCATTCGTTTATGCTCGGAGTCGAGGCGGTTGACAGCATCCTCCTGCATGGGGGTGAGAAGTCTTCAAATTTTGCCGTGAGGAGGATACTAACGAAGTGCTTAGCCGAACTCACGCTCGACAATCCTGACTTTGTCAACGGTCGTCCCAATGGTATGGAAACGCTGGTGTCTTGGGTAGCTGACGCTAACGTTGTGCACAGTCGAGCGGAGACTGCCCAGGGAATAGGAAGTCTTGCAGTTAAGAGCCCAACCAAATCCTGTCTCAGGATTCTTTTTGAATATATGCACTGATTACTCAAGAGGTTTTAGATTTGGTGTAATATAGCAATGCGGGAGCTGTTTAGATATCTTTGTGTATTTTGGACATTTTATTGGAACCTATAGATATGTATTTATTCTATGACCAATGGCTGTGCTTTAATCATACTTTTTGGATAATGTCGTGTTCACAACCAATGAAAATAAACCAATCATCGGCGATCGTCGTTAATAACTTGCTGTTTATCTCTGTAAAAGCGGCGATTATTTCTCTTAGGAGTCTCGCCTTCTTTTACGCTTGCTAGTGGCGGTGCTGTTGTCTTTTTTGGGTGTTGTAGGCGGCTCAATATGCTCCGCAGCTTCATCTTCGCTTTCCTTGTCTGTATCTTCTTCAGATCCCTCGGTATCTATACCTTCAATCACAGCATCTTCGTCATCCGCATTCCTGTCGTCTCCACTATTCTCCACCTCTCCTTCCACCTCTTCCTCTTCCTCCTCATCACTCGCCTCATCGTCATCCTCAGGCGCAACCTGCAACGGCCTCTTCGCGGCCCTCCTCCAAAACATCAGACTTGTCTGTCCAGGGCCCATACCCACCTTTAGAGAGGCATTAACAAGCGCCCTATAGAATGCTACAGCCTCCTTCTCCAATCCCAACACGCGGAGGGACCTGATAATCCTCGTGATCCTTAGATGGTTATGATCAAATTTCCGCCACCAATTTCTGGCGACCTTCCCCCAGCCCCCCTCATCAATCGCTACCCCTCCTTCTTCACTCTTGAAACCGTAGAATTTCAACATTCGCACAAAGCTTTCGCCTAGCCGCGAGCGTAGCACGGGTGAAGAACGGAATGCATTGATAGTAGTCAGGTTTAGCACCGGTGCCGATCTGTTGAAGGGCGACGCCTCCGGGAGCGGGAAAAGCCATTGGATGTAGTCGTGTAGATACTCGAGGCGCTGGTCTGGGAAGCAGAGAATAGTGCTTAGGGTACGCCCGCGTGAGTCAGTACCGGCGTGCGTAGGTGAGTAGAAGCGAATTAGTGGGGTGTTGGGTAATGGCGCAGGCGGGGTAGGGAAGGTGATGGGTGAGAGACGAGAGAGGTAGGTGGAGTCGATGGTGCGGTGGCGGAACATGCTGTGTGTGAGTTGGTGAGGAGAAAAGGAAGGCAATCTGCGAGAATGTGTGGATGGTAGGTGTGGCGTGAACTAGAAGAGCCGGATACATTCAACCGATAGGGCCTAGCAGGGGATCCTCCATAGGGCTAGAGCCAGAAAACCTTAATTGTCACTACAAGATCTTTTCGCGTTTAAGATTCCTTATTCTGGTTCAACGTGATGTCTCGTCATTCCTCTCGTCTCATCAAACGCAAAAAGCCCCATCGATAAAAAAAAGCAAACCAGCCATCGAAGAATCCTCGTCATGCTGTCCAGAACTAGAAGAGAAGGTGATGATCATTATCGAGCACCGAGGGTGGCGCAACAATTCCTTTTACGCCACAGCAACAACTCTACAGGACCGACAACCCCAACCCCCACCGCTACCTTCCACCCAACCCATCATCGATCAATGCTTAGATAGAGTGCCTTCGGTGTACCCGGTTGTTTGTTCTTGGGGTCTTCGGGGGCCAAGCCCGTGGGTTGTTGACAGGTTGGAGAGGCTCCAATCCCCGAGCACGACTCGGTCGAGTGGCCAGCAAAAAATAAAAATAAAATAAAAATACCTCCCCTCTCGCTCTCTAGTTTCGGGTACATAAGTACTAAGCACACACGCGCAGGGTATGTCGACATGCTGCGTCTACATGCATACTGAGGAATCAATGGCATTCGAATGCTAATATTCTGTAGCGTCAAGGGATTGGAAATGAAGGAAGAAGGGAACTAACGAGCGAAGGATTGTGTGAGAGTACGTACCCGATACGTGATACCCAGCCTGTAACGATTACACAACTGCACTTTCTGCTCAAAGGAGTATTCATTCACGCGGTTCCCATTCGCCTGCTGAGGCCCGGAGACGAGAGACATCGGGCGAAACGTATGTCTCAGAGGCCATCGCATAGGTCCAATTCCAACTGCCCCCACATACTTCTGTATATCAGACCTATGGTGGTGCCTTTCTCTTCAATCAATGCCCCAATGTACACAGCATACGTCACCGCATGCTCCCGTAATGAAAGAAAAATATACATGTAGATACTATGCAAAACTGTTTTCACCTAACTCGCCCAATCCCCCACATGCATCTTCAATGCACAACAATAAAAAGGCAAGGAACCCTAAAACATCTATTTGGATTCGGAAAGGGGGTAACTGCATGTGGGTTTCTCCTCTCCACTTTCAGAAAATAGGATACGACACAGAAGAAAATGCACCAGCCCAATCCTGCAGCGAGCACACCGACCAAAGGAAATGGTAAAGAAAGATGCTTGGCTGGGAATGCCGGTTACAAAACAGGATATATCGCAACAGATACGCATACAAAGGAAAAACGAAAAAACATAACCAAAAGCCCTAAGTATGTATAACGAATGGTAATTGAGAACAACTAATCAATATAGTCATACAGTAGTCGAATATTAGGCCAGAAAAACTCCAAGATACCGAAAGGAAACAAGCCAAAGAAATGATGGCACGCTGGAACTTTTGTTGATGCTGGACTCCAAGTACAACGTGCTCGTATCTCGTAAGAGTGCGGGCGAATAGAATAATGGATGGTCGAGTTCAAGACCGACTACCGTCACCCCGATCGCTACCAGCTTCGGGTGGAGGCGGGGGTGGGGGTTGGTACGGTTGTCTTCTAAGGTCGGATCCAGCCGAATAAGGCCGGGAGGGAGGCTGCGGGTGTTGAGGTGGAGGTGCGGATTGTTGCCGCTGCTGATGTTGCTCTTGTGGTGTTGAATGAGAAGGTGTACCACTACCACTGTGGCCCGCCGATCCTCCACTATCGCCGGCTGGTTGTTGATACGGCGGTTGTTGCCCCCCATGACTGATCGCCTCACCTATCGAAGATGCCTCCCCAGCCCCCAGAGATCTGCGCTGTCGGGTTGTTGGTCTAGTGTAAGGTTCAAACCCCCGCACTGTTGTATTCGTGTCACTTCTGTTACGGGAATGTCCGCGACGTGTTCTACTGGGTGTAGTAATTGCAGAAGATACTGATTGAGATGGAGAGAATGGTTGCGTACTTGGCGGTGGCGGTTGAGGTTGGGTGGCCGTCATTTTCCGTTTCTTCGGGGAACTTGCATACTCAGCCCCCGACAAGGCATTCGGAGGTGGATGGTGAGTAAATGGCGAATCAAGATGTCTCTGTGGCGAAGCTGTGGTCTGAACTGAAGATCCTCCTGCTCCAGATTGAGAACCTGGAGGGACCCAATGGTGAAAAAATATTGATGGTGACTGTGTTACTGGGGTCGTTTCCTGCTGGTGGGATGTTTGATGCTGGGGACCTGACGCTGGACCTGTTGCTGGAGGACCCATCGGCATATGTACTGGTACATTAGGGTGAATTTGTTGGATCTGAAGTTCGCTACCAGTACTGATTCTAGGAAGACCAGAGCGTGGCGGTACCGGTTGCGAAGGCGTCAACGCCTGCTGCAATGGAGGCTGCGCTTGTGCGCCGGGCCTGGGAATGGCACCAGTGTTGGGTAACTGGTATGTCGAGACGTAATGGGCCGGTGGGCCTACTTGAACGTTACTGCCGCTGCCCCCACCACCACTACCACCACCAGTTGGAGGTCCCATTTGCTGCGGTTGTTGTGGAGGATGTGGCGGCGGAGTGGGTTGTGCTGCAACGGGGGTCACAGAGGGCTGCTGATGCATCTGATGTATCGACCGAGTCTCTCGTCGAAGCGCTGGTCCATGTGCGGGGGAAGCTGGTAATGGCACACCTGGTATTGAATGCTGGGCAGAGCCCTGATGTTGTGTCTGTTGCTGCAATATTGCCATATGTTGAGAAACATACTCATGCACCCATTCCCCGCTTGAAGAAGAAGCTTTCACGGTTCCAGCACCCATAAACATCAACGGCACCAACGGTGGTGGGATACCGTACTTGAACGATTCCCGCAAAATCTCCAGCTCTACCCTTCTTGTCTCTCCTCTCAGACGCTCTTGCTGTGTACGCTCCTCTTCCGCCCTCCGCCTCTCTTCCTCCATCTTTGTCAGTAGCCATGTCCTAAGTGACTCCTCCGAACCCTGCCATGGCTGCGGTAACTGCCCCAAACCCGAGCTGGAGCCCTGAGAAGGAGAAGGTAGAGTCATAGCCGCCGGGGGAGGCAAGCCTCGATGAGGAGTGGTCATGAGAATCGAATGAGCGGCGCAAAACTGCTAAGAATGCCGGCAAGGGAATGAAAAATTGGCAGATGATTGTGAGTGTAAGACCATCGACTTCCGGCTTGCCTATAACTGTCGACGGAAAGATGGTTAGCTTGAGCGTCGTGCTTCGGGGAAGCGATACACAGCTGAAACGTAATAAAAGCCTAAAGACCGGGATACAAACAGATATGTGTAGCTTGAACGGACGACGGCAGCAGCAGCAGCAGCAGCTGTAGTTATATTTTTGTCGGGTGTGGCTGACGGTGGGAAATGGTGAAAACACAACGACCCTCCAAACTTCCAAAGAAAAAGATACTCTCCCGCTGAATATAGTGAAGCAAAAGACCAACTTCTAGTGAAGTCGAGTACTCAAGTAGAGCGGCTCTCGCGATACTAGGGACTGGTCCGGAACCTTTCCACAGGAAACCTAATGCCTGGGCAGCAGCCAATGAGTCCAAATATGCAGGAATACAGATGGCAGCAGCGCCACAATAAGATGTATTAAACTGAAGGAGCGTGATGATACTATCGGTGTCGAAGGCGACGAATGTTGAAGTCTAAGGCACTGCTGCTGCCCGGCGCAGAGAGATGAAAATCCGTAGGATGCAAGATGTAATGTAGAAGAATTGCTTGCCTGAGTATGGGTTGACTGATTAAAGAGACCCCTCCGTGGAATCAACAACGGAGATCGGGGATCGTGACTGGACAAAATGAGCGTGGGTTGCTGCTAGGGGTAAGAAACCAGAACTTGGATCGATTGGGATCGATTCAAGTTGCCTGTCCGCCTGCACAAAAATCACAATAATGGGTATGGGGGAAAAATAATAGTGGCGGTGGAAAACAAAAGGTGGGGCGCTGACTGGGCTCCCCAAAAGGAAGGGACTGACAAGAAACGAATTGAATTGAAAGAGAACCAGCAGCGAACAAGTGCGCAGAGATGAAGGAGAGAAGAGAGCGGCGCGGCGGAAGCAAGAGTGACAGTGGCAGTTGCAGTGTAGCAGTGGCAGACCAGAGCAGACCAGAGCAGACCAGACAGGCAAGGCCGACGCTCCGACGTGCAGCGTGCGTGGGAAGCTCGTGGCAGAGAGGGGCGGCGGCGTAGCATGCACCACCGCGTACTGGCTAGAATCAATCCTCTGGGAATCAACACCAGGAATCAATCCTTGGTTCTCTCTTCTGCTTGTTGCTCTTCCCTGTGGCGCTGCTGCTGGGGTAGACAACTGCTTTCTGCTGTTGCTGCTGCTTCTGCTGCTCCTGCTCCTGATTGCTGTTTCCTGCTCATCAACTTCCTTCCTCCGTCGGTGTTGCTTGTTGCCTGTTCTCGAGAAAAAAAATACGGGAGGTGGTGTGGTTGTGCCCGTCTCCAAAGGACATCAAACGCTAAGCCAAAAACTATCCAACCTTTGTATGAATTTGGGACAGATCCCTGCAGACAGGTCCTTGACATACTTGCAACCGGCACCCAAACAAACCTTGATTTGGAAAGTAGAAAAATCTCCTATCCAATCAGAGCGCGGCTGTCAACCTGGCGCTGGGCTTCGAGAACGGACAGCGAAGTACTTGGTACAAGCACAGGTATTTTTCCGTCGGAATTTCTGTCGATAAAGAGAGAGAAAAGGGAAACGAACAAGAAGGCCAAAAGCAGAAATAGGAAAATCTAAACCAACAAACAAACAGGAAAAGGCTAGTGGGGAGGTATTAAAATGGAGCTAATTGAATGTAAACAAATATGAAACTTCGGATATGCAATTTTGATGCAGGATTGAAGGCGACGCTACACCAATTGAGACTTAAAGGGCTGAAAAAATGAGAGACATCGCCTCCGCTTCGGCACCAAGCGAGAGACATTTGCAACCCCGGGATATCGAGATGAATTGGCTGTGCAACCAAAACAAGTGAGACTTTTGCAGACAACTGAGATCTCCGGGCAGCCCGAGCATCATTGCTATTGTTGATGGAGCCAAATGACGAATATGGACAGGTGAAAAACACGTGGAATTGAACAGAAGTGGCCGTTCCTCCTCTTGTATTTGCACTGCACCTTGTCAATGTAGGAGTAACGCCGTTGGATGCGGTATCGTGCGCACCCAAATAGGCAAGCAAAGTTGTAAACAAAGATGGCTGAAAGGGTAACAGAGATTCCTACAAGCAAGGGGGAGCGGGTGATTCGAAGGCGCCAGGATGTAGTTGAAACTACAGTACCGTATAATCTGCGAAATAAGCCGCACTTGGGAATAAGCCGCACCCGGTGACTCCAGTCGAAGAGAGCTGTTGATCTTTCAGAAGCATTCAATCCAGAGCTCACAATGGATAGAATTATTTGCTTCGAAGATTTTAAGCTTCATCAGATGCTGGTCTTGTGAATAAGTCCGTGCGGATTATCGGCTTATTTCCCAGGTTATATATCCTGGGAACCGTGTGTTGATGATGAGGGAGCCGTGGTTTCCACATTTGGACAATAGAAAAGATATTCCTGGTGGCGATGATTGTGGAGGGTCCCTGGTCCCGGGGCCAGAAGGAATATGGTGTTGACACGTCCGGATCGAGACGCCTTACAACCCTGCAGACGACACCTACTAAGCACCTAGATTAATTCATATATCCTGTATGACGAGCACCTTAGAGTTGCTTTTCCATCGGTTATCAAACTTCAGAGTGCTGCAGTCAAACTCGGAGACCGCCTATGATACGTTTGAGCCGCGAGCGCTTCATCATTCACATAGAGTGGCATCCTTCAGCGGCAATGCACTTCACCACACTATGTCATGAGAGCATGGATGTTAAAGAACAGGGAACATTTGAAGCGATTTCTGAGGTCCTCATCAAGGATAACCCTCTGTCGGCGCGTATCTGTAATTGACAGCACATAGAGGCAATGTCTATTAATTATGATTAAGGGTTGATACATTACTCTATCAACGAAGGAGAATCGAAACGGAAACCTTCGGAATTTGACAGAAATACCAAGGTCCGCCAAAGAACGCTGTAACGCCATGAAACCCAAATTCCAAAACCCAAATTCCAAAACCCAAATTCCAAAAGCAAGACAGTAGCCACCAATACCCAGCTAGAACCCTCAAAAGAACGGTATCGGAGTAGAACATTATACAAAGTTGTGAGACTGTATGTCACCCTTCAACTTCTCCATCCTTGATTGTCAGAAGTGATGACCAAACTTCCGCTTTCTCATTTTCCACTCAGCTTTAACCACCTTCATTAGCATATCTTCGTCTTTGACCGGTATGAAACTCGTTAAATTCTTCATTGCATCTTCGAAATCGGATTTAAGGATGATGGACTTCAGACCATCCAGAATAGCCGCACTCGTTGCATGTAAAATGTCCAACGTTCCGTCAAAGTGGCTTTTCGACCCAAGATCTGGATCCCCCAACAACATAAATACATCCCACACACGAAGCTGTGCAGCGAACGGAATCGAATAGTTAAACAGTGTGAGATACCATCGAGTGCCGTACGCTGTGGGGCCAATACCGAGGTCTGTCTGTAAGAAATTGTCAACTTCATATCATGCTACAATGTGCTGCATTCATGCACTTACCAACTTCTTGCTTATCGGATTCCCTCTCATCCAGGCGGCATCGAATTCATCCAACGCTGCCATGAGCCCACCGAAACCTGATTGATACAGCTTCCCAAGCCCCCTCAGTTCCCACAATCGTACCATCATCACAAAGGCTGTCTCCTCGTCGTAGTAACATAATAACGTAGCAGCGATGCTAGCCATCCCCTGAACGTACCCAACACCCGGGTTGTAGAGGGCTAGGGCATGAAGCACGCGGAAAAGCAGTCGTTGGCCCCCTCTATATCGTCGCCGAAACATTACATGAGAGCTGATTGTACGCGGTACATCCAAATCTATCTGGACATCATCTGCCGACGGTCTCTCAAGAAGCTCCTAAGACTATGTTAGCATCGGCCCTTTACAATTTCATCTAACTAGAATAGCGGTGCACATACATTATAAATAGTGATCAATTCCACATCCGGCTTTCCAATCTTCCTCGATTTAGAGCTCGCAGTTAGAAAGGCGTGCCAGGCAACACCCCTCCAGCAATCCGGAATCCCCTTCCAGGTTCTGCTGATAAGTTTGGAATCTGTGGTTATGAAGCTCCACTCTAAGCCAGAGCCCTTTCCAGTTCCTCTCTCTGACTTTTTCCTCCTCACAGCCATCACTCTCCACTTACGCGACCGGGTGTTCTCTTTGTCGCGCATAACAATTGACCGTTCCGGGTGAGGTGACTTAAGCATTTCTGGCGCGGACGGTGACAAACGAAGGGTCTTCAGTGCGAGTTGTCGTTTCCGCGGTTCCTGAGACTGAAGGAAAAGCGCAGTGGCAACACGTTTAGGCGCAACCTTCACATCAGTAGGGGTCGGCGCGGATGAACTGATGTAAGCGTGGTTTATAAAGCCATATCTAAAGAGAAGAGTGAGTTACTGTGATGCAGGCGAACCCTAGCTCCGAAGTGAAGCAGTATTAAAGTACCTGTCCACATCATGACCTTCTAGATCATCCCAGTCTTCTACACCCCCTGCCACACTCGACCGTTTGCTATCAGCTCTCGCCTCTTCGAGTGCTGCGCAGATCCTCAAATCTATCATGCTATCAGACCTAGACCCAAACGGGAGCTGCTAGGAAATTCTACCTTCTGCGCTTCCACCTAGTTGGCTTCTGCGCGCCACTTCTCTGCTTGCGCCGGGAAAACTACTTCGAGTTCCGCGCTGTCGAGACACTCCAATCGCTCCTTCTTCAATAATGCTGGAGATGCGTCTCTGAGCAATATCCGCAGAGAATTGACTGCTAACGTCGCTACCTATTCCTCCCAAGCTTGAATCGTACAAGCTTCGCACTCTGAGACTGAGTACTTCGTCTTCTGGTGATATTACCGAGGAGGCTATTAAACTTCGATCACCGATTGACTTTGCCGCAATTGACCTCGCATCAGCAGCGATTAGGCCAGTAGGGGGTCTTGTGTCTTGAACGGCCGGAGGTGTTGCTGCGCTGTTGATGGTTTCCGGCATATCACTGGCTTCCATGATTTGTTCCGACCTTCCAGCACTAGCTTCAGCTATCTGGATTCGATTCTCGTTCGAAACTATCGACGTGGGAAGAGCTTTCACAGTTGGCGAAGGTTCCAGGTCTGGAGTGAGGACAGAGTCTAGTTTGGCGATGCGTTTTTGCTCCTCCTCCTGGCTTTCAATCGTATTACCTTTGGTCCGGAGATGCACGGACGACGCGTCATTTTGTATGAATTCCAAGTGGTCTGTAGTAGGGGCAATTTCGGGAGTTTCTTGTTCGCTTTCAGGTACTGATGACGGTGTTGCAGCGGTTACATGCAGCTCACCGGGGCTAGGTTCTGCAGAATGTGGTAATGTCGGAGACGCAGGAGGAATAATGCTGTCGCAACTATCCGCCGGCTCCCGGAGTAGGCTTCGTGCTGCCGTTGGGGAAGGGTCTTCACCCATGGCGTCCGTGATCTTCGCGTGGTGTGCTGATAGGGATGTTTAGCTATCTTAGGTTCCTATGTATTATTGTTGTTCCATGCCAATAACATAAAGAAGATCCGTCTTGTTGATCAGAGGTAAGCTTTGGGCGAGGGTGATGCAGTAGGAAGCCGCTAACGGTAACGACAGCTTCAGGTACTTGTAGTTAGTAGTCGTAAGCAATTTAACGTCGTGAGGGATGAGAATGTGAGTGAGCGCGAGTGAGCGACAGACATTGGGGAAAAACAGTCGGAAGGATTGGTTGCTTTAGGTTGTAGTCCGTAGACTGATAACTTGATGCACCTTCCAGTTAGAGTTCTTCGACCTAAATAACAATGCGCCGGCCAAACTTGTCGAAATTAACCAGCAACTCATTGACACATCTGCTTTTGCGTAATTATGGCCGCTACCTCCGAATAACAGTTTACTTATACCGAGGCGTAAGTAAACATCCCATATAGAGTAACATGAAGGTGCCTAGGTTGCAACTCCTTAATCCTGATATGGACCAGGGTTAGGGTTGTTCCATTCAGCGAGGGATACTGCCTAGATCGATTGCCACAACACCGCTTCCAGAATAAAAGTACAAAAAGTGTGATGACGTTTGAGAAAACAGTTTAGAACGGCTTTCGATTCGGTTCAAAATCTGACACCAGGGCTAAGCAACAGCGGCTTGGCAGAGCTAACCGTTGCTGCTTGTCATCAGCTACACGGATCCACAGCCCAAAATATCACCCATCTCAACTTTTCTCTCGGGACCTTCTCGTACTACCGGTTATGGATCTCGGGGATTTCCAAAACGACAATGGCTTTGATATCGGCGGTGATCTCGGTGACCTCGGCGACTCACACCCACGACAGCTTCCAGCAGACCTTCCAACGTCCCTGAACGATCGGCGACAGACTGTACCTGTATTTACTGAAACTGAGGTTTATGATGGCTGGCAAGGTTCGTGCTAGCCTTCAGACGAGCTCGTTACGTATCAAGGCCTCCGCGTGGCTCCCGCAGTCGTCCCCACTCTACCCCTCCCTCGGTCATTCAGTTCGCCGCAATCTCATTTACCACCCCTGTCGAGACTACCGGTGCTAACATTACTTGTCTTCTTTTTCTCCAGGTGAATCCCAATTCATCACCGCACCGGTACCTGCGCGACTCGATTTCGGCATTGGACTAAACTACCGAGACGAGGAGGAAGATGTTAAGGGTATTGAAGAGAGCGAACGCCGCCTGGAGTCTATGATGGCCCAACAAGCAGCATTCAAAATGGACGGGTCGGGATTGGATGATGATGAGATAACAAGTAGCACCAAACTGTCGGATCGAGAAAAGAAGGATCTATTACAGAAGGCTTTGAATATGGCTGCTAGTAATGGTGAGGAGGAACGAGTACGGAAGCTACTGAAAGGAGAGGCAAGCAAGATCATCGACGTTAATGCGCCGGACGAAGAGGGAACTAGTCCCCTGATATATGCGAGCTGCTTTGTAAGGAGCCACTGTACCCTAGGCGGATATCAGCTTGGATTATACTTCGGCATCTGACACCTTGACCGTAGGGACACGAGGAGGTAGTGGAAGCGCTACTTGAAGCAGGAGCGAACATTGATCAACAAGACAAGAACCATTGGAGCTCTTTGATGTGGGCAATGACGAACCGGCACAAGGGTATAGCGAAGCTGCTTCTAGATCATGGCGCTTCACCAGATATCAAAAACTCGTCAGGCCGGACTGCTTTTGACTTTGTGGAACCGCAGAGCGAGATATCGGGGTATCTACATGCGAATGGATACATCGGAAGTGCGGGTGTTGGAATGGGATTTGGAGATGATTTTTATAGTTCGGGATTGGCACAGGATAGATTTGAAGAAGAAATGGCAGAGAACGAATTGAAGAGACGGATGATGATGGAAAGTGCAATCAATCTAGAAGTTGATCTCTCCAGTCTGGGGCTAGATGAACAAGCGGAGGTAAGATGCAGGAGCCCCGTGAAGGGTACAAATACTGACCCATTATAGACACCCGGGGAAGAAGAGGAGGAGGAAGGACAGGAGTTTTTATGGGATCGATGTTTGCATGATCAAATGTTCGTCTTCCAAGAACAAGACCTGAACAGAATGCTGGATGTGGTCATCACAAACATGACGCCCCAGAGATCTCCCACACAAAAGCCCGTTCCAGCCAATATACTCTTCCTCGGTGCACGATATGCGCATTACCATAGTTCTCAGGAATTGTTATCCCGTCTTCTCATAACGGCAATGGAAAGAATAAACCAGACAGTCGAGACACATCAATGGGATATGACCATGTTAGCCTTTTGGCTGTCGAACGCTACATTACTACTCTATTACCTTAAGAAAGACACTGGACTTGTTGGCGCAACCATAAGATTTCAACAGCAGCTTTCTGAGCTCATCAACGAAATATTTATACTCATTATTCGAGATGCAGAGCGGCGGATGGACAAGGTGCTTGACCAGGCGATGCTCGAGCATGAGACAATACCAGGATTTGAAGACGTGCAATTCCAGAATGAGTGGCGTCTGTTCAAATCAAAGAAGAAAATTCCCGATCCTGGACCCGAGAAACGCTTCCGACCGCCATCACCCAAACAACGCGCGAAGCCAGCGCCGCGGAATATCACATCCCTTCTTTCCTCAACTTTGTTCGTCCTAGACCTCTACGATATCCACTCTGTCATCACATCTCAAGTTCTCAGTCAACTCTTCTACTGGCTAGGCTCTGAACTATTCAACCGCATCATGTCAAATCGGAAATACCTTGCCCGAACCAAGGCGATGCAGATCAGACTCAATGTTTCCGCATTAGAAGATTGGGCTAGAACCAACAACCGTCAGCCGGAGCACTACGACGCGGGAGCCCTCACACCAAGTGGCGAGCTTACTGTTGACTCTGCAAGACGACACCTTGCACCAGTAATTCAGCTACTACAGTGGCTACAATGTTTCTCATCAGTCGGCGAGGACCTCCCTGCGCTCAAGTCGATAATGGAGCAACTGCCACGATTAACATGCCAACAGCTCCTACATACTACCAAAAACTACCGTCCTGAGGTCGGCGAGAAAGGGCTCTCAAGAGATGCGATGAAGTTCCTTGTTGGTTTGACAATGGACTTTTTCGAGAAGAAACACAAACGTAGGTCAACTTCATCCCTTGCGGCACCAACAACACCTACGAACCGCAAATCGCCAAAACTGGAGAAACTCCCAGCGTCTCCGGGAACGCCGAATACTCTAGCAACTCCGATACTGGATGTAGATGAAGATGACGCACCAGAAAACCTGCTTATGGATCCTTCGTTGATGCTGCCATTCCATCTACCCACAAGTACTGACATGTTGGTGAGCTATGGTGCCGGGATTGGAGGTATGAACCAGGAGAGAGCACGCAAGTTCTGGCCAAGCGTTCCACCCGAATTTTTAACAAAATTAGACTTTTCGAATAGAGAGAATGGCGAAGCAGGTTGAAGAAGGTACAGGAGTCTTTCGAAGGGGGATTTTGACTTGTGATAGGATACTTGCGCTTTCCCTTAAAATTTTGTACAGGAAGGGGGTGCATGGCATTGGACAGTTGTTGGATTGGGTGTTTCCCCGTAATTACTTTTTCATTTCCATAGGTCTTACAGCCATTGAACGAGGCCACGGTTTTGTCTTTGTGCTGGATTGCTTTGGCTCTTGAGAGTAAAATCCATTTATCTTTGTAAAGGATATTTCAAGGTGTAATTTTGTAATGTGATTTTTTGGACCGCAATGAAAATGGAGTGAGTACAGGATATTTGTGATGTACCTACTGCCGGGATTTCTCCAATGAAAACGGTCCTTAAGATGTAATAAGATCCCTACTGATTATCTCGGAAACCTTTCGCCCGAGTATCTTAAATCCTAGCATTCTCGTTCCAGGTACTAGGATTAGAGTACCTTTGCACCCGGTTGCAGAAACCGATGCATGCTACAAGTATAGAAGCACTCAAGAACTGTGGCAACAACTTATTCACAGCCGATGTGGGCCCAAGCTCGCCTCAAATTACCAACTTGAAGTGAATCTCAATGCAAAAAAAAAGGTAAGCCACAAGGTGAAGAAACCCCAAAGTGAAGGTGCTTATGGGATGCAGCCGAAGGGGATCTTTTGATGGTTCACACGGCAAACCTGTATGAACTATCCGCTATTCACCGGGTTCTAATAACATATAGAATACATCATGAGTGTGTCCTTAAATCCAAGTATCCGTTAATGGGAAACACATTGGCGGCCTGCAGCATCACTTAGAAGTACCTTAGTCATACTTTCACCAGCAGCCACAAAAATTCGGTCATAAACTGGGTACCTCTGTTCCTCATAGCGGTAAATGCACTTTCATACGCTATCAACCGCCAATCGACCTAGAGGCTATCGTTAGAGGTCTTTACCCACACTACAACTGCCGAGGAGTTTGAAAATTCAAGTGAAATAGTCTAATTTCAGGCTACGGTGACAAATAAACCCCAAGCATATCACTGAACTGAACCGTAGATCCAAACTTGGACGGTAAACTCAGAATGAGGAAACCATGAATTCGAACTAAGTATATGATATTCGTGAACGATGTAAGATAGCTCGTACTTCGGTCAGACTCGCCACAAGTCGCACGGAAGAACTTATTGGCTAATCCACAGCCGGATCTTTTGTTTCTTGATTCTCGGGCCAACACCTGGTAATAATCAGTAAACATCCCTCATACCTAGGCAATAAGACCTACCCATAACGACGAGAAGGCTTCCAACAATAGTTGCCCAAGTCTTGATGCCCAAGATGCGGCCTCCGTAAAACGTATAGCTAGCAAGAATCACGTTGAACAAAATGAGTGTGAGGATAGAGTATCCGGTAATTCGATGATACTTGTACTAAAGATACCCATCACTATCAGTTTCCTCCTACCAAGCCTTAGCTCGAATACTCACCAAAGCTTTGGCATTATCGACACCCCCGTACAATCCCGGAAAGAAGTACTGTGTAACTCCCACAAAAGCCTGAATCAAGAGCAAGATGTAGATAACAACTCCCAAGATCGCATGCGGCGACTCAAAGTGTCCGATTCCACTATGATACTTATGCCACAGCACGATCGCCAATGCGGCATAAAACGATCCCAGCGCGAGGGCCCAAATTGACGCATGTACGTACGTTCCGACCTTCTTCTGTTTCGGGGTATGTGTGGGTTGTAAAATGAGCACAGCCTGAGTAGCGAGGAGAACACCAGTAGCGTTGAGAAGTGGGTGCGCAGAGAAAATGATGGTTTTGTGAGTAAAGACGGCGCCCCAAACCAGCGCAAACAGGGTTATGCTACCGGCTTGCGCAAGTGGCGCGGTACCCGTGATGAGGTTCTTGAAAAGTGGTGCTTGCTCACGTTGCGCTACATCGCCTGGACGTCCGAGTAAAGGCTCGTGCTCCGTTCCAGAGCGAGGGGCGGCATCTAATTGGGAGTTAGGGAGGAGCCACGGCGATTGCCTTCGATAGATACCTACCAGGAGAAGACATGATGATGGTTAAGGGCTGTGAAATCGATGGTTACTCGAAGAGTCGAGTTAATACTTGTTGGCAAAACTGCCAATCAATGTAAAAGAGCTCAAGAGCTGAAAGATTAGCGGGTTAGAGAGGAAGCTTTGGTAGATCTTCAAAATTCGGCCGTTGTAAGATCGCAAGTCGAGCACTGGACAGCGGGGAAGCGGAGCACTGGCAGGGAAGGGGTAGGCGGAGAATGTGGCATTTGAATTGTCAGCAAACGGAGATTGGTGATGTTACGCGACACTTGAATGGATGACCTCATTGATATCGATACTCCAATCAAAGATCACAATTGGCGGCAAGGATGAAGCTTTCAGGATCTCCACTATCCCTGCGCGTTATCAACTAATCAAGTCAAAGAGAATTATCATCGTCCTGGATCATGCACCGTCACAGCTGGCTCGACAAATGCCATTCAATGGATAAGTATTAGCAACCAGTACTCGTTCCCAGTCTCCATAATCAACCATAACACATCGTGTAAGTGGTATCTCGGACAAACCAAGCAGGCAGTGACAACACCAGAAACCCCATTCCACTCTAAAGGTCCCTAAGGACAGGACAAAACCGGGCATAATCTAAAAGCTGGATAATCATAAGCAATACCACCACGGGGAAAATAATTCAACGAATAGTCCTCCTAGCTGCCTCCATCTGCCTCCAATACCTTCTCTCTTCAAGCACTGCAATTGTATCTGGCAGTAATTGAACCCCACTTAATGAATCATCTGAGAGTTCTTCAACAGAAGTATTATTCATCCCATCGCCGGTAATCCTGTGTCTTCTCCGAAAACTCTCCCGGTTGTCTTCCTGATCTAGTCTAGGTACTATCCCATGTTGAAGAGACCGTATAATACCAGCCGAAATCCAGGGGCGTTGGGATCCAGAGCCAACATTATGGTGATTGTCATGAATTCCTGCGGGCTCGTTGGGTTGTTGAAATGCCTCCAGTCTGGTAAGTCCTTCCAAGGTACTGGATAACCTGGACTGTAGGCGAAGAGAGCTTGGTAGCGGTAGGGATAGATACGGCGATCCGCGCTGGGCAGGCCCTGGGTTGTATGGATATTGCAGATCCTCATCGATAATCTCGGAGTCGAATGGTTCAATTTCTGCGGCACCATCAAGATGACGAGCTACCAGTGGTCTTAGCGGAAGATGCTCGGGAATATCGACATCTTCTACTCCTTCCTCTCCCTGGTAATCGGAGGCACCACTGAAATCTTGCTCGATGTCCGCGAGATAGTCGACATCATTGGCTTCATCATTGTCGGAGAGAGTTTCTGGATCCTCATAAATTACCCAGTTGGGTGTATTAAAGTCGTCCAAAGAAAATTCGCCATCTATATGGGATAGTGGAAGCTGGGCATTATTATGACTAGAAGAAGCAGCCTCCTGTTCGGGGGTTGCTGTAGAGAAATTATTACTGCCCATTTCTTGGTCCATGACCTGGGTATCAGAAGCATGAAGAGTGCGGGGACTGTCATCAATAACCGAATTAGGAGTAATTGATCCTTCGTCTCCTGGATCTCCTGGATCTTCTTCAGTCCCACCATTGTATCCGTGATCCTCGTCTTGGTTGATACTGAGTGCTTGAAAATGAGGCAAAAAGCTGTGATCCAATGTGCTCAAAGCCCTCTGTTTTCCCTTCCGTCTTAGTCTACGAACGGTGATGACATGATCCCAGGAATGATTTGTGAATGATGAGGACCGTTGCCTGGAAGGATGGCAAGGCTTGTCGAGAGCCCTGATGATCTCTTCGTGGGTCGGTACGATCGATGATGGGTGTAGTCTGAGCATCTTTGGATTCTACCAAGGGAGGATGGGGTAGCGGGTGGATGATTCTGTCCAGCAGATCTAGAGTAGTTTCTAATAAAAGAAGCGGAGGCAATGTGGGGATGGATGTTGTTGGCTTGGCCTAGCTAGAATCCTTACACCCTGCGTCAACCCAACAAAGGCGATACGACTAATGTACTCTACCTCAGATGTCAGTATAATGAAGCTACAGCCAATGAAATTCACAAAAGAAATCCGTTAGCATTTGTGCGTGCTGGTGTGGGCTCGTTTGCGGCGTTTCTTGCGGTTATTTGGAAAATGGACAATAATGCATGTTATAGTCTACATTTATAGAACCACGCTGTGAGATGTAGTTAATGGGGTATAGCTATAGGCTGCCAGTGTCCATAGAGGCGTCAATCCGCAAATATATACTCAAAGCTAATGCAACGCTATAATTAAACGCTGGACATTCGGTTTTGGAATGTCTCTCTAGAATGGCCACCATAAGGAATCAAATAAATTGAGACAGCCACGCAACCTCGAGGTCTAGAACCCATGGGATAAAGGGTGGATATTTGTGTACTCGGCACAGGGGGAAAGCATAGGAATGCATATTGAACTTCTGAAATACCCATTTGCTCCAAGAACCATCGAAAGATACATCGGCGGTGGCGCCTGTATTGCTTCACTTTGACCTTGTACTAGGGAATTTCTTGTTATTCAGCGGAAACCCCCCTGGCATTAAGGCTCTCCCCGCTTTTAACGCCGGACGCGCGGATGGAACAACAAGCTGTCCTCTAGCTCCTAGCAATAGCTTCTAAAGCTTCTTCCAGCAATATGCACTATCCGGATAGAATATACAATGGTATCCTCGCCGCTTGTTCCATATATTTATTGCACTGTCTTACGCAAAATATGGCCGCTTGTAGCACAAATCGCTATCAAGTTAGAGCACTTAGCCGTCTATTGCAAAATACCTACAAATAAAAGCTCTAATACTAAAACATGGTAGGTATGTTACATTTACTGCTGTTACAATTGACATGTCTAATGCAAGCGGCATTAAATCTGAACGTAAAGAAGAGATCGAGTACTAAAATCGCCTTCTGATCATGTCATTAGCGGGTGAACTCCATTTCATATAAAGCTCATATGAGGTATATATGAGGTTGATCTTGCAATTACCTTGATTTGATTTTGCATACTTTATGGGGGGTTTGATTAAATAGGTAAGCATGACATGAACCTCACATGGGGCTATCATCTTTAACAACCTAGTTTAACATGTTTTCCTTACTTCTAGGTTGTTAAGTATTTTCAGCTATCACAGTTGTTGACCTTGCAGTCTATTGCAAGCCTTACAGGTGTATGTGAGTGACAGTCTAATGACCTGTGTCGGGAAAAGCTTCCACACCACCATAACTAATATTTACTATTGTTGTTACTGCTGAATTAAAGTTGCCTACCCCAGATTATGGTGCCATACTGTATATTGGTACCATTTTGGGAGTGTTATGGGAGTGTTACTATATATTACCATGTGTGATAACCATTTACACAATGAAGCATATTTCTCATACTGTATACCCTTTTATCCCCACCTGTTTTTAAATTGCTACCATCACCACCATCACCATAACCATCACCACCATCACCACCATCACCATCACCTCCATCACCATCACCACCATTGCCATCACCACCATTGCCATCACCACTATTACCATCATTACCATTGCCATCACCACCATTGCCATCACCACCATTGCCACTGTTACGGGGGTGCTCCCACCTAAGTAACTATACTTACTTATATCCGAAGATACTTATAAGTAGAAACTAGGTACACAGCCGTATGTCCTATAAAATTCCTTATGCGTATTTATAGTCGTAATACTATCAAGTCTTCTTTCTAGGTTTCCTTGATAAATCTGGCGTTCAGATACTATTGGCAATATTATGTCTCAAGCGTAATCTCTCTAATTCGTAATTCCTATTTTCTGCCAGCCAAGTATGTGGAAAGCGTATCCTTAGAAATTGCTTGCAACTAGTGTTAGCAACGGGTCCAAATTCCCGGGTCGGTTCCGGGTCCGGTTCCAACCCGGAACCGAACCGTTGCAACGGGTTACCACACAAAACCCGCTCCTCAAAAGTCAACATTTCTTGCTCCAATTAAGTATTTGAGTTCTGATCGTATCACAACATGTTCAATACGTAGATTGTCCAGTTTTAGTCGCACTTTCACCTCCCGCTGTCAGATTTGCAATCCGACAAGTATTCGTTGAGTCGCGATCGAAAACCCGCCAATTTCGCTTAAATTCAGCCTTTATTTCACAGCCACTCAACGAATATCAGTCGGATCACAAATCTGAAAGCGGGAGGTGAAAGAGCGACAAATGCTGCACAATTTACATACTGATCATGTCATGATACGATCAGAACTCAAAAACTTAATTGGAGCCAAAGTTGTAGGAACCGTAAAATGGAACCGCGGTCCGGTTCGAACCCGTCCCCGAACCCGGCAGGTACCCCTGTTTTCCGGGTAACAACCCGGACTGGTCCATCCGGTCCGGTTCCAAACCCGGACCGCAGCCGGGTAACCCGGAACCGTTGCTAACACTACTTGCAATCGATTCCTTTGCTTCTTAGTTAAGGGCTTTATCCGAATCTTCCCTGATCTCGTTTGAGACAATACACAAGGCTTCTGCTTAAAAGCCTTCCTTTCTTTCCGAGACTGTCCAATAAACCGGTTGGTACTTTGGATAATAATAGAAGCTCTATCCGACTGAGCTTGACTACTTTCAGCCTCTGAAACCTCGCTATCCTTACTGAACTGAACTGTCCTATCCGGATGGATATAACTCCGTTGAGTTATATTATTAAGACCTTCCAGTAGCGAAGTCTTCAAACCATTCCTCGAGGATAACTGATCTGCTTCCGATCCTAACTGGCTTGCTTCGAATCGAATTCTCAAATTATCGATATGCGTAGCTAGTCCTTCTGAAAGTCCAATAATGGAAGCTATCCACCAAACACTTTGCGCCACAAAGATATATCGATTATCTCTAGCGTAACAGATAATCTTCTCCAGTGCATAAGCTATAACGTCGTTGTCGTTCTCAAAGGTAATGGTCATTTGCTTAAGGTAGTACTTAACGGTGCGGGGCTGCCGCTACACAAAGCTAATAGATTTTATATATAATAATAGGTAGATATAGGTATCATAAAAACTTAATAATAAATAACGGTTTTTCTCCGCTGGTAGGTATCGCTGATTGTTTTTCCGCTGCTAGAGCTTGTTCTTTTCATTGCCGGAACAATGTGACCTCTTTATAGAAAGTTCTCGGGATGTTACGCATGCGCACCCATACTTCCTTTTCATGATTTTGATAGCAACGTGCTTTGCGTCTTACATTCATTATCGTCCGCATGCATACTAAGGCAAGTCGGCACTGAATGCGCATGGTAGAGATTGCCACGAATCCCCAAGGTTATCGTGTTCATGCCGGTGCGGTATTAAAGCGTTACGCTCCTGACTCTGATCAGGCCACACCCGCAAGATATCATATATCAGATCATAACTTTAACTTGGACATCTCACATTCATATGGTTCAGTAATCGGGAACGCTGCCAACATAGTGTGCAGTCATCTTTGCGCTAATCAATACTATAGTATGATTGCATCATAGGTTTACGTGGCGGACAACCACTACTATGCCGATATAGATTAAATGACACGCACTTAGCGTTGCAGTTGCTGTTCCGTCACAATTCAATGTGCGCGGATGCTCCAACCTCATATCAACAGTCATGCCATAATCTTTCAATCACGTCGCTGCTTAGGCCGGGACTATTCCCTTTGGCCGGGGAGTGCCCAGTGCTCCGAAGTCACATAAG
>Ga0307512_10000121_pt1 | contig 99906 bp, 79 predicted proteins | sample 14_EM_MG_FD_200267 | JGI IMG/M metagenome (GOLD analysis project Ga0307512, IMG submission 200267) | Populus trichocarpa ectomycorrhiza microbial communities from riparian zone in the Pacific Northwest, United States - 14_EM | ecosystem: Host-associated > Plants > Roots > Unclassified | place...
ATGCGTACGCACGCATTCACACTTGTACTCATATATATATGGCCTTGTGGCACTCTTAGATAATATACAATCAAGCTTCTCTAAGTATCACTATTTGAACACGTGGGGTACTCGCCGCATTCCCCTAATCTATGCCTTCTTCTTCACTAAGATCTCTGCAGCTGATGCTTACCCTAGGAGTCCGTATCTCTTTGAGTTCAGCGTAGCGGTAGTCACTTACTGTTCCTCTCTTGAGGCGCATGGAGGACTATATTGACTGCGCCACCTCCGGGGGTGGGTACTGCTAGTATGTTGAAGATGAAACCAGGAATTATTGGTAACTACTAGATCTCGAATCGGAAAGGGAGATATTATAGATATTGCAAGACTTCAGTTCCTGTATTCCGAGTGGCGACTCGACTGTAGGCTAAAATGCGGGAACATGGCACAAGATTGCGTTCATGGTTGTATGTGTTCCGTTCGATAGACGAACTACTTAGTATGCTCGTTCGTGAACTTAAGCGTCCCGTTCGCAAATTGGCACCAGTTCGTGAAATTAAAGGCATTTTTTCTGCAAATTTCTGAGTTTAAGCCAGTATTCAGGAAAACCGCACCACTAAGTGGGCAAATTTAAAGCTTAAGATAATTAATCAGCATGGCAACACCCTACTCCTCGCCGTGGTGAGATCATGGTGTTATACTTATATCATGACCGACTGTATGAGCATTCTACCACTATCATGTCCACCATCCATCTGAACTTCACTGGGAGCTAAGTGTGAAACTAGTTGGGAAACAAATAGATGATGCCATGCAATGGCAGGGTCACATATTGTTTCAAAGCATATCATTTCAGCATGTGTAGTGAGGTTCTTCGCGTTGAAAACTGTATTGAATTACAGAAGTTCGTTAGTTTGTCAGTTGGTTTCAATTCGCGAATTGGTCAAAAATATCGCAAACTGGAGGGTTCGCTCATAGGACGGAACACATGCGTTACTTGTCATACTCTAATTAGAGTGAATACAGTATGAATAAAACAAACAAACACATGCGTTACTCGTAACACTGATGTCTTCAGACAAAGTGTCAAGTGTCAGCCAATATAGTCGACTGTTTCTCTTGCAGAAGACCTTGGGTGGGTAGGTTGTAGGAACGGCACCGGCCGTGGGTGGTACGATGTAAGTGTACAGTATGTTGCGTGACGCTGACATTCCCCACAGAGTGAGAATACATGACACCGCTGACAGATATCATAAATTAATACCTCACTTGTAACCTACTCTCTTCAGACGACTACGCGGCCCACCATAGTCTTTCACATGATTTTTATCGCTAGAGCTAGTCAGCCCGCAAGATAGCCCATATATATATAGCATCCGGAGGTATTCCGGACTCCACCTCATCCCCCTGGCCACATCCCGCGTTCCTGCAGAGTACTTCACATGGGTATATACTGAGTAGGTACTCCTTATCGTACACACATACCCGCCTCCTCACTCCTCCTCGCTTCAAATCCATCTCCAGATTAAGAACAAAAACATTGGTAGTACACGGGGGGTTATCCAAAACCTACTAAAGAACACACAAACTCCTGGTCCATAAATATAATGTACGAAAGAATGATAATAGCCGTGTATAGAACACCAATGGAGCACCCGCATACAGAATTTCAAAGGAAGGATGCCGCAACTGCGACAACCAGCGCAGCTAAAAATGGTGACACTAGTGGTGATGACGAAGAATCGCTAGACCGCAGCACTTGCACAGTAGTATTGATAAAATTCGGGCCACAGCCTGTCTAGAGTTAGTGAGGGGGATTAGGATGAGGTGGAGGGAAACTCACCAAGGTTTATGAGCTCCGCCGCCGGTTTATAAGTGCCAGACAACGGCTGTGTACTGTTCCCTGCCGTTGCGCTAAAGACTGACATAGTTCTTTTCAGGCAATCGTTACAACTATTCGTCCGTCTGTCAGCCATGGGACAATAAGCCTGGGCAACGGGAGAGCGTACGTAAGCCTAGAACTGGCGGGAAGATGCGTCCCCAGCGGCAACGAGTATACATATAGGTCCTCAGGATTCTGAGTATCTGTGACTGCGTCCATAAAGCAATAATCGCCATTTTTAGCCTTTAAGCACCCCGCCGTGTACAATGGACGGTATGCAATTAGCGTTGTAAACATGTTCATCACAACCGGGTTCATGTTGTCATAGTCGGATTTGCAGAATCGATCCTGCCGGATCTGACCGCTGTAGTTATTCATAAAATTAGTGCAGTTGTCGACGTTTACGGCGCAGATCCGGTCCATTATCGCCGTGGTTTGGAATGCCCCCTCTGTCATGATGTTGAAGAATGAAGTGGAATCCTGTGTTGCGAGGTGGGGAGTTAGTATGGGATGTGAGACATGCATTGCAGATCGGAATCAATCAATTGTTGTGCTCACCCGAATAAATCCGGACAACGGCAGACAGCTTTTAAATTCATTATTTGTAGTAAGCACGGTGAGGAACTGTGAGCAGTCGGAGGTCAGGTTGTTTGTGAGCGATACGGAATCGTATGCAGTCGCTGTTATGTTGCTGATTCCGGTTTCGGCGCTGGCAGTACTAATGCTGGTTTGGGATGGGCTTCTCTTCGACGGGAGATCGGCCTTTACAGGCGTCGCTGACCTTCCAATCAACCACCTCTTGTCCAGCAAGATTTCGACGTCTTCCCCTAAATCCAACGCGTGTCTCCTGCCGCTATCCGCCGCAATGCCCAAAACAAAAGTCATCAAAACAAGAAGTATTAATGAGAGTCGAGAATTTAATGATAATGAGTGTGTGGTTGGTCCAAATGAGTGTGGGTGTTTTCTTTTCGTCCTTCTCAATGATTCATTTCGATTCCGAGTTCGCGTCGTCCCATTGTTATCGCTTTCGTCGTCGTCAATCGCCGCCGCGTGTGCGCATGTGCATCTTTGAGGCGTGTTGGGCTTTCCGGCTAACGTCGTCTTGTGCGATTGAGTGATGGACGCATACGGGTGGCGAGATGGTTCATGAGTTACTGGCAGGAGCATGGTCGTAAATTCGATATCCACGGCATGACCTTGGACGAAAAGGTTAAACAACTGTGCAGTGTGCGCGCACACAACGTCAACGTAGTGTTGAAGTTGGTTGAAGTTGACGGTGAAGATGGTGAAGCCACAATGGACGGGAAGTGGGAAGCCCTTGGCTAATATAACATCCAAATAATCACCCAACACTGGTCTAGTGGGAGACAACCACTATGCAGACAGGGAAGGTCTGTATTATGGAGCCGAGAATTTAAGAAGATGAGACAGGGATAATTGGCGACTAGATTATCCGAGTGCATGTTGTTAATGGGATTTTAATGAAACGCTATCGACATCCTGAGTGAATTACGGATTTCAATTCGCTCTCGCTCAATGTGCGAATCGGTGCTTGATATCTTCGATCTCACAAAAGAGAAAGGGATCGTCGCTTGATATTGCGTGTCAATGTCAATTCCAAATACAGTTTCGTCTGATACCCAGCCGTCTTCCAGAAACCTGATGGTAAATTCCCCGCAAGTTCCCGCCATCCAATCCAGAAGGCCAATACGCCACGCGACAATGTCAGGAGGTGAAGGAATTTCCGATGCGGGATAGCTGCGGCTTGGTGTTATCCCAAAGTATCCAGGTAATTTCTTTTGGCTCTTTCATTTATATAGGCAGTTTGCTTATCCAAGTCGGCCTGCGCGTCCTCAATTGCTCGATAGCTGCGATTACGAAGAAAGTTCTGGCGAGAACTTCAGCGTGTTTCCTTTGGTGGAGCATACTACAAAAGGGGTACCGAACACCGTTTGTGTTACGTGCCTAGACATATGGAACTTTAGTCAGATATTAAGCATTGCCTACTAAGGACAGTACACTATAGTTATCGGTTGTATCTAGCGAACCTGCAATTACTAAGCCAGCGCCACAGGCCTAGCATACCGATGAGCCCCGAGTAGAGTACCGACGAGTGCCTCCCGCCGTTTCCGCAACACAACGCACCAGCCTGCTAATGGCCTCAGCGGTGTGGATACCATGACTCAAAAGTACAGATCTATCTTTGTCATCAGAGGCGTCCGCTATGTGCTCGTTGTGCATATCGGTATCACGTCTGCTGATAGGTATTCGAGTAACGCTGGCCGTATTGCAAATTGCAATCTCCCGAGTTAACAAGACGGCAATGACGGCAGGCAGAATTCAATTAACGATAGCCACTCCTGTCGCAGCCAGCGCAAAAATGGGCACTTCTCATAGCATCGCACTCGCCATGGATAATAACCATCAATTGGGATCTCAAACTGCATGCAGAGATTAGAATAAAGCCTTTAGGGTTATTCCGATCTCCGGCCGATCGCCGATCTCGCATAGTAGTGGTATGTCCGAAGCGCCCGGCGCAACGTATCCAGGGACAGGGACAGGGCCGGAAATTGAACAACTCTTGGGTGAGGTGTTTGGTAGATATTGAGGTTCTAATTGTGGCAACGGGGAGAATCCCTTCATTAGCGAGACCTAGACTTGATTTCGAATGCTGATGGGTAAGAGGTAGTTGCTGTCGGAGCTCTGTCTGATGAGTCCGAGTTGAGGCTTCTGTTGCGGGAAATTCTAGATGTCGATAAGTGTGACTATGGTTGCTGTTCTGTGGTCGTGGGATGGAAGGAGAGATACCAGCCAATCGAATAACTAGGTTAAGTACTAGAGAGGTCTTCATTTTTCATCACTCGGTCAGAAGTCACCGCGGGCACTTGTAGCTCCCGCACGAGGACCCGAGACCCTGTCACTTTGCAATTGTTTCGGTTTTTATTTGTTTTAATCATTCTGCATGCACTCTGACTAGAGTATGGCAGTACGTAAATTTCCCCTCCTCCTCCAGATAGCCGGCTAGGTGGGGGAGCTCCCCTCCTTCTACCCGCAATTGTTTCGGTTCCGTGCCTTATATTCGAGTGGATATATATATCTATGCAGTAGAGCTGCATCTATTGCCCTCAGCGCTATCAAACTCCCCTCGGAAGCCTCCAAACCGGAAGCTATTTCCACGATTGAGCAGGCAGCCTCCTGATGCAATGGTCATTTACAAGATTAACCGCTTCGGGTATCAGTTACCGTTTGTCCCCACCTTCTAGCAGTGTGTGTGTCTGATTGGCAGAGCTTGGCCCTGGTTATTGCCACAAAAAGTTGTATACATACACACTTGGAGTTACGGGGATAAAGCAGATTTTGTTTCAATACCTTTGTGCCGTAACCATGAATGTCACAGTGTCTTTCCATCTCCTCTGCCTAAGTCATCCCATCCATAACTTCACTCTGCTTTAGTTACTCAACATCGAGCAGAGCTTTTGACTCATCTGGGGCCTTGACCAATAGACAACGAAGAATCTTTGGGGGCTTCATTTTGCCGATTGAACTGGGCCCAGTGCCGGCAGACTGCTGATCATATAACTTAATCGCCGTGGAAGCTTGAATGTTTCTTGTAATACCAAAGGTGTAAATCGATATGACGTCTACGAATTCGGTGCCAACCAGATAGTCAGCCAAATCTTCGACATGCTACACCAGTCCGTTTTTAATAGCGGGGAAAGGAAGCCGCTCAAGATAGTACACATCCTATACACGCTCGTATTTGGGAATTGGTTGCAATGCTCAATTGGGCTTGTCGACCAGCTGAAGCGACCCATGAAAGAGCATTGGTTGGAACTTGAAGTCCGAGTTGGCCAATTAGCGATACTCTTATTTGCCACCTCAGTTTGCAACCAATCTCCAAATCCGGGGATGTGCGTGTTCGACGCGATAGTCAGCACAAACAGATGCACCTCCATAGCCTCGCACTCGTAGTGAGTTGAATGGTAATCATCAATCTAGAACCAAAGCCCCACACCGCAGAGGTTAATAAAGCTCTATAGGGACACCCTGATATCCGGTCGATCGTCGATGTGCTATATCTGAAGCGCCCAGCACACCCGAGCAACGCATTCCGGGACAAGCTGCAGGCCTAAGTCGGAATCCCTTGATTGGCGAGACTCCGACTCGAAGTCGAATGCTAATGCGAGAGAGAGCTTGGGTAGTTGTAACCGAAACTCTGATGGGTGGGGGGTTAAAGCTTCTGCCTTAGACGCTGATAAAGTGTAGCCTGCTCTTCTGTTTGGCCACAGAATGCAATTGGTGCAAGGAGGTTAGCCAGCCAATGCTCAGAGATGACTTCATGATTCGTCACTCGAGCCAGACTGCAGATGAAAATCTTTGAAGTCTGCAAATCTGCGTCTTCTAAGGCGAGCGAATTGAGCGTTCTAAATTTAGCCCCATTCAACTTCAGTATGGCGACTAGGACTGTTCACTTTTCGATGGAGGAGCAGAGCCTCACAGGTAAATATCAGTGCCTTCACGTGTCGCTTAGTAAATGCATGGTTTGAACAGCGCTGAGCCCCTCTGTCACACAGTAAGCAGCAACCGGGCAGTCACCGAACAATTTCTCTCCCTCTTCCCTTCTCTCGACACAACACCTCTCCTCTCACCACCTCATCACCTCACGCTCCTCCTCGCGAACGAACGAAGTTTGCCGTCGGTCTTCGACACCTCTCCACTCAGTGCTACTATAGACTTTAACGACTTTTCGATTTTTTCGCCTTTTTGACGCTTTTAGATTTTCTTTTCCTTCCGTCGCATTCGCACCGGTTTTTTTTGATTCTTTCATACCAAAGCAATAATGTCTCCAGGAGTCGTCGAAAACCCCACTCCCATCGTCACCTTGACCCTCGCGAACGGCGCACCCGCCTTTGATTACGAAGCCCTCTTTACTACCATACTTACAGCTAAAACTTCTCAAGAATCTCTTGATGCCTCAATAACTCTCGCCAACGGCATCGCCGCAGATCCTCCGACTGCCTATCATGTTCTTTCCGACTTGCTCCCGAAGATCGCGAAGGCTGCCGCCGATAAGAAGTCCGGAGCCAGCCGGGAAAGCGCTATGATAGTGTATGGTGCTCTCTACGAGACCCTCCCATCAAAGGCGCCTACAACTGAAGTATTACTGGTCGAGACTATTGGAATCGTTTTTGACGGCCTCGCCGATAAGGGTGCTGTGGTTCGGGAAAGCGCTCAGTATGCCGTGGATGCCTTATTCGCTGGTCTCAAGTTGCCTGCACTTGTTTCCGGTTTGTTGTCAGCCACCGAACGTTACCTACAGTCACCTGGATCTAAGTGGCAAGGTAAAGTTGCCGCTCTGGCGCTTATTGGAAAGATGGCGGAGAAGGCAGTCAAGGCGGAGAAAGATCAGGGCGATGTTTTCTTGAAGGACGTTATGGGCCGGGAGCTTGAGGGATTGATCCCCGTCGTCGAGAGCGGAATGCATGATCTGAAGGCTGAGGTTCGCACTATTCGCAGTTTATATTTCATTTGGGATTCTGACAAATAATTGGCGTAGGTTTCCAAGACGGCCGTTAAAACCACCACCAGCTTGACCAAGCTGCTGAGCAATGATGACGTGGCGAAGCATATACCCACCCTGATCAAGACCATGAATATGCCCAGCAGAGAGACCCAGGCCAAGGCAATCCATGCTCTCAGGTATGCCCTTTTTCGCAGTATCTTGCAACTTGTACTGACTTGCTTTAAAGTCAGACCACTTTTGTGCAGACCGTCACCTCCCCAGTGCTCTCACTCCTTACACCTCTCCTTGAGCGCGCCCTCACCTCCCCTCAAACCTCGCAGGAAGTTTTGCGGCAGGCAGTTGTTGTTACAGAGAACCTTACCAAGCTTGTCCACGACCCCGTCGAGGCCCGCGAGTTTTTACCTCGTTTGCAACCCGGTGTCAAACGTGTCCTTGAGACCGCTTCTATCCCTGCTGTCCGCGAATTAGCTAAGAGCGCAAACGATGTCATGGTCAAGGCTATGCGCGTTACTAGTGGGGACGAGGTCAACACGATTGGTGAGCGCATCTCCGTCGATGAGGTTAATGGAGAGCTGTCGCTTCGTGCCGCCCTTCTCCTCCGTAAGGAGGAAGTTGCTACATGGGAGAACAAGGTGAAGCCATACATTGCTGCCATGGCCAGAGAAGTCATTGTTATTCGCGAATGGTCCCGACTAACGGACTGTATTGCTCCCTATCTGAGGGACCTCGTGAGTTCCGGGGAGGAGGGTGCAAAGAGCATTGCTGCCGATGTCGAGAGGTGGGCGCGTGCGACAGATCACGCGAGATTCGGCAATGTTGGCATCGTCGATAGCGAGTATGAAAACGAAGTTGAGATTGTGAATGCTAACTTCTCGCTGGCGTATGGCGGTATGATGTTGCTCAACCACACCAACCTACGTTTGCACCGTGGGCACAGATACGGCCTTTGTGGTCGCAACGGTGCCGGAAAGTCAACTCTCATGCGCTCCATTGCTGAGGGCAAACTTGAGGGTTTCCCATCAAAGGACGAGCTTCGTACCTGCTTCGTTGAGCACAGATCACAAGGCGATGAGAACGAACTTCCCATTGTCGAGTACATCAGGCAGTCTTTGGTTGATGATAACCTTCAGGAAGGCTTTATGGGTGAAGACGGAACCGAAAAGATTAAGGTGGTGCTTCGCAACGTTGGTTTCGAAGGTGAGCGTGTCGATTTCAAGGTTGGCGAACTCTCTGGAGGATGGAAGATGAAGTTGGCTCTTGCCGAGGCCATGTTGAAGAAGGCCGAGGTCTTACTTCTGGACGAACCTACCAATCACTTGGACGTTGGCAACGTCAAATGGCTTCAAGATTACCTCAAGAAGCATACCGAAATTACCAGCTTGATTGTTTCTCACGACTCTGGATTTTTGGACGAGGTTTGCACGGATATCATTCATTACGAGAACAAGAAGCTTGTTTATTATAAGGGTAACCTCGCTGAGTACGTATTTCGCTTCTGATCGTCCTCCTAGTAAAACGGTGCTAATATCCGAGTAGTTTCGTGAAAGTACGTCCCGAAGGAAAGGCATACTATACCCTTTCTTCCTCTAAGGTTCAGTTCAAGTTCCCGCCCCCTGGAATCTTGAGTGGTGTTTCTTCCCGGACTCGCTCTATTTTGAAGATGACAAATTCAACCTTTACATACCCCGGAGCTGCTAAACCTTCGCTCTACAATGTCACCTGCTCTCTGTCTCTCTCATCGCGAGTCGCGCTCCTTGGAGCTAACGGAGCCGGTAAATCGACTCTCATCAAGGTGCTTACCGGAGAAGTCATTCCCCAGGAAGGAAAGGTGGAGAAGCACCCCAACTTGCGTGTTGGATACCTCTCTCAGCACTCCTTGGAGCCCCTTCAGTTCCACTTGGACAAAACTCCCAGCCAGTACCTCCAGTGGCGTTACGCTCACGGTGACGACCGAGAAGTGTTGATGAAAGCCACCCGTAAACTCACCCCTGAGGAAGAGGCGCAGATGGCCACCGCCGTCGACCTCGGTGACGGTAGCGGACCTCGTAGAATCAACAATATCGTCGGTCGTCAGAAGTACAAGAAGTCGTTCCAGTATGAGGTATCATGGGTCGGGTTGGGCCCGAAGAGCAACGTCATGATTTCCCGTGAGACCCTTATGAAGCTTGGTTTCTTCAAGCTTATCCAGGAATTTGATGACCACGAGGCTTCCCGTGAGGGTCTCGGTTTCCGAAAACTCGAGGCAGCCGATATCAGGAAACACTTCGAGGATGTGGGACTCGACGCCGACTTGGCAGAGCACAACGAGGTTGGTGGCATGTCCGGAGGACAGAAGGTTAAGATCGTCATTGCCGGTGCCATGTGGAACAACCCCCATCTCCTCGTTCTTGATGAGCCTACCAATTACTTGGACCGCGAATCACTTGGTGGCCTATCCCATGCTATCCGCGATTTTAAGGGCGGTGTCATCGTCATCTCTCATCACGAAGAGTTCGTCTCTGCCCTCTGCAACGAGCAGTGGGTCGTTGAGGCTGGCCGAGTTACTGCCGCAACAAAGAAAGATGCCGATATCTCCAGGTTTGAGGGTCTTTCTGCCAGTGGAACAAACACTCCTGCACTTAGCAGCGCCATGGCCAGTGCGGTTACTAGTGCTGCTGCGTCGGCTGCGAGTAGCGCCGTTAACTCTGATGCTGAGGATGGCGGCGAGAGCATGAAGTTCAAGGGACGCAAGTTCCCGAAGAAGAAGAAGTTGACGAGAGCTCAACAAAAGGAAAGAGAGGTTAGACGCAGGCTGAGACATATTGAGTGGTTGAATAGTCCTAAGGGGTACGCTTCCATCCATCCATCCATCCATTCTTGTGCACAGGTGCTAATTGAGTTGTGTGTGTGTAGAACCCCGAAGCCAGTCGACACGGATGACGAGGCTGAGTAAATATAATTTTTGGACGCAGTTAATGATAATGAAAGCATATTGTTGGCGAATCGGGTGGCGGGGCAATGGATTAATTGGATGGGAATAGAGAAAAGTTTCTTTTTTTGTTTTGTCTCAGTTTCTTTTGTGGTCGGATCGTGCGTTGGCTTTTAGACTGGTCGGGGAAGAGTATATCTTAGATTTTGCATGCGCTGCTGGTACTCATGATCTGAATACATTTTCTATCCTCTTTACATTGTAACTGAACGCACACTTCCTGACAGATGCACCGGAAGTGGGGTCTAAACCAGGATCTGTAACTTTGTTCTGACGTCACCTTAACATGCCTCCTCTCCTACCCCTAGGATAGTAGTTTTTCCCATCCGGTCTCTGTTGGCGGAAAAAAGGGCCCTCTACGAGTAGAGGGGACTATGAATAACGACAAAAGATTCGACTGACCGCGGCAGGGATCGAACCTGCAATCTCTTGATTTCGGATTGGACCATCGTAGTCAAGCGCCTTGCCATTGGGCCACGCGGCCGATTGATAACAGCAATGAGGTATTGCTTCATTCAATCCAGTCAGGTGAATGGACAAGCGGTACATACCGCATTTTGAACCATTCATCGTTCTAATTCCAATGACAACGCTATTGTGCTCTGCTTCATCACAATTCTGAATAACGCGTAGCAAACTGATTAACCGCGTATATGGATCCCCATTTCCATATAGATACATATCCAATAATACATACTATGAAGATGCGCTATCCTTCCTCTAAGTAACAACATATCCGTACCATTCACGGCGCAGCTCGTGCTGTCTAGTCCTTGTACAGAGCCAACAGTGCTTTCTTGACCACGTCGTTCCAGTGCCTCTTAACATTCTGCGGGTATCGGTTCTGCTCAAACTGCTCTTTCGTTGACCCCACCAGTTCCTTCCAGTTTGTGCCATCAATGAATGAACTGAGGATGAATTCACACTCAGCCTTTGTCGTAGTAGTGAGTTGACCACCCGCAAGCTTTGCCCCAGAGTCTTTGGTATATTCCCCTCGTCCTTCGACTTCTCTTTGGATGGTGTAAACCCTTCCGGACAATTCTGTACCCTTTTCTCAGCAACAATTTGCTGGGGAAGCTAGAACTGGGGGGATTACGCGGCGTTTCTTGGTGTTGGGTTCCTGCTCGTGCTTATCCGCATCCTTGGGTTTAACTTTGGGCTTCTTGTTCCCTTCGGTAGAGGATTCGGCGGGCTTCTTGGGGCAATTGCGTTTGGGGATGGTGTTTTCTCCGGCTCCTATTTGCCGCGTTTGCTTCAGAATGAGGTGGAAAGGGCTGTTGAGGGCTGTTGAGGGTACTTACATCCTACTCGCCTTCGCCACTCTTTTCGTCCTCAGAGGTCGTGGTTGAGGAATCCCCTTCGTACATCAAGCGCTTTCGCTTTGGTGAAGCCTCAGGATCCTAGGATGTAGTTTCAACGTCTATAGGGGTAGGGTTTGGATCGGCAGCAGGTGGCGGAAGACATTCTATGAGCTCGTTGTGGGGGTCCGTAGGGGATGATGCGATGAGTACTGGGGATGGAGGAATTTGGGAAGAAGGGACCGCAGGATGTGCTTATATCCGATGTTGCTGGCAGCGGTAGATGCTTCTGGTGCTGGGAATGTGGAAGTTTAATGAGGGGAAAGAATTGTAACGAACCTGGAGTTGGTGATAGTAGATGGAAGGTTTCCATTGGGAAGAAAGACTTGGTCAAACCAGTTGAAGCGTAAGATAAAGAGTGGACTCGAGCTGAGTACCAGCAACAAAGAATATGCACAAGATACTACCTAATTTGGCACAGGGATTATTCTGGAAGATGAGAAGAATACGCCAGTGGTATTGGCCGATTTATGGGTTATAGAAAGAAAAAAGAAGTGGTGTTATACGTTGGAATATCAAAATTCAGCCTTGGGAGTTATTCTGCCTCGGTTCGTTACCCAAAGTCGTCAATTGACAATCGTTCGAACGCAAAACTTGTTATTTCAAACTGCCATTCGTTGTTTATATCTCGGTACGGATTTATGGAGTCGATTAGTGACCACCGGTATCATAATTGTTAGGGAGTTCTCTCCTAGCAAGTGTATAGGCCGTGAATAAAGTATCGTTATCCGTCCCTGTGTGGAGCGGGCTAGGAGTGTGCAATCGAGTGCACGCGGGAGCGTATTTGGCAGCGTATTTGGGAGCGTATTTGGGAGCGTATCTGGGAGCCTACATGGGGGCGTACAGTCAAGTGAGCTTGGGAGCGTGCAATGTAGCGTACTTTGTTTTTGTTTTAATTATACTGTATTCACTCTATTTAGAGTATGGCAGATGGAGCGTACTTTGGAGCGTACTTTGTGGTGAGTGTCCTTCGTATTCTGTAACCACTATGTCGCTGACACATTGCCATCACTGCTGGCCATATCTTCGGGGATGACGCCACACGCAACCCTACACGGTCGTCCCGCTGATGCAGTGCGGACCAGTCCAGTGCTAACAATTTAAGTAATTCCAGACCAACGGTATCAGAGTGGCTTCTCCTCGGAAATCAGACTCCTCGGATAGTATTCTCCATGTTAATTATTCTCCTCGGATACCATTCTCGTCAAATCATCACTGTTGGGCTGATTTGTGTAAAGTACAGATATCACGTAGCGTTGGACTAGAGTTTGATATGGCGCGCTAGCCTGTAAACTTTGCATGACTACGTGTTATCTTAGAAAGTTAAGAGACTCATCACGGATTTCGCTGCAGCACCCATCGGTTGACATACGCTTCCGGATAGACTTGGAAATGACCCAACAATCACGCAGCTGGATTAGGCAGTCCGCACTAGTCTAGACTCATTCCGGACCAGTGGGCAAAAATTGAGCACCGAACCGATCCCAGTGTGAAATTTGAGTAGACTAGACTAGACTAGTCCGCACCTAGACCGTTGGCAACACTGGAGGTCGATACCGGTGTTATTTTAGGATTTTGGGAAAGGAGAGGCCTAACGACTACAATAACAACGACCTCGACAAACGTTCTGAATTAGCGATGGACCTTGACTCGTGGATCGAACCAGCGAGTGTAGATTTTAGGGTCACGAAGAATGCAGCAGCTAGCAGCGTAACGACTGGAACATGGGTTGCTACGGCTGGCCGCCCCCCAGCAAAGGAACACAATAGCGCAATGGAACACATTATGGAGTTGTCAAGTGCAACAGTCTCGAAGAACTTTTCGCCATCAACGGTGATTCAGGTTCGCTCATAAAGGTACGAATCCTAGGAAAAACCGTACCGGTGGGTGTATACCGTGGCTCGGTGGATAGCTGGTGCTTTTTCGTGTTTTATTGGCGACGTTTGCGAGGCTCTTGAAGAGAATCCTGATGTTGACCTTGTGTTCTGTTAGGAAGGGAGGAAAGTCTTTGGTGCTAGATGGGAAGAGAATGTATTAGGCTTAATTCTTTGCTCTTTTTTTTATAGTAGAAGATGACAATAGGGCGTGCTGTACCGAGCGAAATAAAAAACGCTCGCAACTCAAGTTTTCCTCTTGCACATTAAGTATTCGCTAGGTACATAATGCAGCTGCTTTACAAAAGGATCCAGAGTTAAGGATTTACAGTTGATAGTCGGCAACCCTATACAATTGAAACCCTTCGAACTCCTCCGGTTCCACCATTCGGACAGCAAGAATTATGCTGATACCTGTTTTATATAGCACCCTCAGTCTTTTTCGTGGGGATTTTCGCGGGGATTTTCGCGGGGATTTTTGCAATTCTTTAGTTTTTTCGCGTCCTGAACTCTGGCAAATTTTCACTAGATCCTCCAATAATGACATTCAGCTGGCCGATGGGGACCCAAAGATTGCAGCTACTATACAACATCGCTCGGCTTCCAGACAATGCGGAGGAATCTCAAGCTTATATTCATTGTAGGAGGGTGGTGCCGGAGCTACGTTAAGGTGCGGCTCTGTGACTAGCGTACCCCATGATCGTGCATTAGCTTAGTTCTAGAGAGGCTTCAACACTAAAAACATTCACTTCTAACTTCTAGCACACGTACGGGGTTCACTTGCTCATAGCGCGGTTAAGATTGTTCTAAGTTTGTATTATTACCTTGCGTTGGATGAGCCCTGTTTCTGGTTTACTGTCATATCTAGAACAAACACTGTACCTCGCCCACTCCTTAATGTCTGAAAGAGGGGGCAGTGGACTGCTGCGGTTGATGGCAGGCACTTTACGTTTATGGTACTCATAAAATTCTGGGATGCACTCAGCAGCTAATTTCCAAACTGAGTGAGTGGAATTGAGAGCAAACCTACTATAAACAAACAATCTGGTATCATGTCCATGACTGCGACAACGACCGGCCCACTATCAACAACTTCAAAGCCTTCAATTGTTCCCACACTGTATATATGGCATTGTACATTATCGCAAGCTTTATATCTACTAACACTTATAGACTGACAAATACGTATCTACGGAAACACTATAATTGTGTACCTCCATTTTACACCACCATTTTTCGACCCTATTATTTCCTATCGCCTACAATCGAGAGCAGATATGGATAACGACTGACACCAGGGCAGGTCCTGGGGAGGAGCCTCTGTGAATACTAATCGAGACTTCCCAATATGAAGCTACCTCTATGTTTTAACGGAAGAAGTAGGAGAGTTTCTGGAGATAGCTTGGGAGGGCAGTCCTTTGTCACACTTCACATCTTCTCGGTTTATGGAATCGGAATTGTCGAGCAGCACACAGTCTGAGACTACAGTTCAAGTGCTAAATCTGGTCTATGATCAAGCAGTGTTGATGAGGAAATTGTATACCCAGGCCCAGAAATATGGTTGTATCAACAATATGTAGGTCATGTCGGAGGTTGTATGCGGTTTAGGGTTTATTCCTGGCATGCGGCCGGTTGCTTGTAAAACACTTGCATATTTAGTACGCAACATCAATGTCAACAGCTCCGTCCTCACAGCTTCTTGTATCTGCAAGCTGGGCGCGGTGCCATAGGTACATAATTGTAGGTACCCATTTGCTTGACACTCATTCTGCCACTTGTCGGACGTACGTAGGACTTGACTGGCCGTAGGTAAATCTGTACCTCGAGCAATAGGTCAAAAATAGCAAAATAACGAGCTCTCCGGTTTGGAACATACCTGGCGTTTATAGCACCTGGTGTTATACCTCGAATATGTGTTTAGGGCACCACAGGGTTCGAAACCACATCAGGCATTTGCAGCACCTGGTGTTAGAACACTAGCTAAGATAATCGAACTGATATTGTTTAGTGGGTAATATTCTGAGATATTAGCTGTCAGACGACCGGTCTTTGCTAGACTAGATATCTGCATATACCCTTGATTTTGCATACGTAGAGCTGCGGCCCCACACAAGATCGTGATATACTATACAAGTTGCATAAGTCTCGATTATGACTTCTCACTAACCTAGATTATCCCCTCGAAGCTAATCAAGGCATAGTCGCCCTTCTCGCCCTCCTTGAGATGCCGCTCTTCCTCCCTTTCGTCTCACTCCCCTGCATATGCCACTGCAACGCCCTCACCCGCTTCTCTCTCAATCCCGCAATCTCAGCCTCCATTTCCTCCAACCTCTCCTCCAGCTCCACCAACCGCTCCAGCCGCTCCTTGACAGCAAGATGGCACCCCTCGCTGCGGAAGTACTCGCTTTGGTGGTAGATCCGCATCCACTTCGTGATGTACTCGTCCCGCTCATGTTGGAAGAGCCCGGATGTGCGTTCTTTTACGGCGGTGGAGAGCGCCTGGAGGTAGCTGGGTTGGGTTGGGTCAGAGAATGTGCGGGCACGCTGTCGAGGGATGTTGCGTGTGTTGGATGAATGCAGGTCTGGCCGGTTGTCGAGAGTCTGGGGAAAGGTGGTGGTATTGTGGTTGTGGCCTGAGGGGGAATTGTTGGATGTGTGCCACTCTGTTGCAGCAGGAAACGGTGCGGGGGAAGCGGTGTCTTGGGGTAGGCTGTAGACGTAGGTAGGTCCGTAACTGGGGATCCTGCTTCCGGGCACAAACGGTGTGGCCGTCGGGTTGAGGTTGGCGTGGTTGCCGGGTGCCATACGTGGGATGAGCACGGTCTGGAGGAGATGTGAAATGAATTAAGTGATTGAAGGAGAGGAAGGATAAACGGTGGATGGGGCTCGCCCTAAACATGAATGAAGGGAACAAATACCAAGTGGGGAGATGCATACCTTGCTAGATTTGTCGTTACTTTACCACCAAACAAAGGACCAAACAAAGGGCCAAACATGTTTCTAATAGAAAAGCCCCCTTTCTGGCTACGGATGAATGAATCCCGCGCTTCGTACTAACCCACAACAAAGAATACTTAAGGACCTCAAAGGCAACCCCTAGCACACCCTCGGAACCAGAGCCTTCCTTCCAATTCATCAACATAAAGACATACGCACATCATAAAGAGGCTCTTCTACTGCTCTCTCCCATCCCGCACCCATCACAACATGTTAGCTCCCACGCCCACCATCTCACAACCATGTGGGGACTGTACTCCCCGTTCGGATTCTCCTGCCTACAAACCGTCACATCTGGGTAGATCAGGCTACGAGATCTTTTGCATCTTCTGCGACCGAACAGTTAGTTTCGATTACCGTTTGTTCCCGCTCGATCAGCAACGCATTTACGGATGGCCGCTGGAGGAGTATCCCCAACGGTCGCTCAATGGTGGGAATGGACTGGTTTATGGCGAGATAAAGGCGGCATAGGGAGGGGTGGAGTGGAGTTCAATGTACATATGTGACGCTGTGTTGCGAATGAACGCTTGGGTACTTTCTAAGTGATGTTTCCTCCAGGATTTAGACATTTGAACAAGGCTGCTTTTCCTACAGTTGACGTGCCTCGCAGTAACTAGGCCAGACTATCTAGTGATGTTTGCTGGAGCCTGCACTCGTATACCAGACGTTCTTTTTCGCTGTTTTTCACCTCACTCGCAAGCTCGCTCGGTGAAAAAGTCTGGGCACGAGAGCATGTATACTCTACAATTAGTCTGTCAGACGGCCTTTTTTCTCGCTAGCGCGGCTACGCAACGCTGTATCCAAGCCGTCTGACAGACTACTCTATAATACAAACTCTGTATGCCTAATAAGGATACAGGCGTTCCAGCCCTTGCGCTCTACTCGTATCAGTTCCAACTTCTATTACATCCTCCGAGTCAGCAAAATCCACCTCCTCATAGAATATGTATCCCGTTATCACACTTATAAGCAAGGCACCCTGATTCCTCATCACAGGCCATCGAGAGTTTGAAAGAGGTGCACAGCTGTCTTGTCGATGCTTCACCTAGGTATTCATGTTGTTACGTTTGAAACCCCGCGCTCGTCAGTGTAATGGGAGCATAACAGAAGACTCGTGAATAGAACTAGATGCTAAGATTCGATAATTATACCATTCTCGACATCACAATAATCACTCGGCAGAGGCATGTCAGGCTGGGAAACAAATGTTGATTCTTCCTCGGGTTCTTCAGCGAGAAAGAACTCGATGGTAGCTATAGTGGGAGCAAACATGGGGGCCGGGGAGCAATAGCTTGCGTCGACGCTGCAAAGATAAGATGATTCAACCTGTTCTTGAATCCAATTTATACCCAGTCCCAGTACTTTTCAAGCAAATGCAATTCGACATATGCAGTCAATTGTATATATATATCCTAATATGAAAGCATATGACTTCATACAAATAACTGCATTTGCACTTACGTACACTCTTTTGTGTATTATGCTCGAGTGGCCCCGAACGTAACACTTTTGACTTTTGACCACTTTTGCCTGGATAACCTACGTAATGATCTTCTCGGGCTTTACTTGCCGCTACACATCCTAACGACAACGTTACATGTTAGCTATATGCCATGGCCGCAAGCGGCCGAATGTAATATGATTACAAACAAACAAACAAACGACAACGTTATATAGGTAGCTATTCCTGCGCTTCTTTTCTTCCTCCTCCCCCTCTATTTTCTCGTTGTTTTGCCGTTCTTCGTTCCTATTTCCGTGTCGCTTTCTAACGTTGCTTACAGCAGCAAAACCAGCTTAGGACCCTAGTCACTCGTCGTATCGCCGTCGAAATGATTCGCCTCGTCTGCTCTCTTCTCCGCGATGCTGTCACTTTGGCAAGACTTGCGTTATCAATTACGAGAGGACTCAACTCGTAAGCTACAAGGCTTTGCCTAGCGTCCGACACATGAGCGGACGCGATCTTACAAAGCCCATCGAACTTCTGTTTACGGACGGAACTGGCAATGATGGAGCCGCTAAACGTGCAGCCGACAAGATGAGAGGTGATTAGGATGAAGTGGGCAACTGCCCAGCTGCCATCTATCTACCCGATAATGATAATGTTGGTAGGGGCGGTGCCGGCAAAGATGGAGCCGGCACAGACGGGTTCGGCAAGCGTTCGACTTGGTATAATATTAACTGGAAAGCCCTCCTGGCCATTGGGAGTGCATCTGTTATTGCTGTTCATGTTGGTTTCCCTTATTGGTATGACAAGAACCGACAGCATCTGATACTGTACCCGCAGATGAGCTTGGGACGTCAGCGGTCAGCACAGGGTGTCCGTCCCACAAAAAAAGTGGTTTTGTCAGTGTCAGACTTTGCTGTCCTAGATCCAAAGAATTGTCTGCAGTGAGTTTCATCGAAAATCTACTGTATATGGTCTTCCTGCCGGTCCACCCTTTACACCTCCCGTTCTGGCTGAGCTTCTGAAGCTGCGCCATACCACTGTTACTGGTATTGTCAAGGCGAATAAAGGTAGACTCACAGTATTTAGCAATGTTCCTAAGTGGCTTGGCCGGTCGCCATCAGGCCGGCCCGGCCGCAAAATCTGAGACCTTCCTTGGCGCAGGCCAAGCCCGGCCTCCATTTGAAAAGCCTACGACGCAAAAGCCTGCCGGCCGCCCACAGATTAGACCGGGTGGGCCTGGCCGCTTAGGAGCACTAGTATTCAGGTTGATGAAAAGGGGCGGAGCCATAAACCGTATGGCTACGGAGGGCTGAGCGCCACTGAGCCAGATTACACACCGACAGTAATTACATATCACTCTTGCTGTTGTCCATCAATGGATATGTGGTCAGGAGTTCTGTGCTTATAAATAGATAGGTGGTTACGCGCCCTTCCACTGGCGCAGGGTGTTTGATGATTTTGAGCATGCCGCTGCCAAATTTAAAGCCGAACATAATCGGAATGCTTTTTTGGTGTTTGATAATATCAACTTAATCGCCAAAGCGAACAAAGAGTTCCTGGCGGTTCTCCAGGGGGCCGCGAAGATGGCTGCCGACAAGAGTCTCTTCAAGATGGTGTTCGTTGGTTCTGATGGAGTTGCCCCACTTCAGATGAGATGTGAGTACGCTGTCAACCCCCCATGAGATCCGCTCGGAAGCTCGCCCCCACTGGAGAGCGGGCTGGCAATGGTGTTAATAATTTCAGGCATCTCTCCTTCGGCAACAGTGAACAACTTAAACTTGGGGAAAGCAGATCTCCGAACTAGTTTTCTAGCGGAATCTGCAGCCCGATTCCCAAGCATTTTAGACGTATGTATGCGCACACATTCGGTCCTAGGCTACTCATGCTGGACACAGTGATTGTAAGGGTGATAGTGATAGTAATCACAGTGCTGGTCAGTGGTGGGAGCACTTAGACGAGTGGTTGGTTACGTCAATCACTGGCAGCTCAAAGCTTCCCGCGGAAAAAAAGCTATTCACCCTGAGGCGCTCTCTCAAGCACACTCTGCTCTCTTAAGCACGCTCCAAGTGTGTTCTCAATAATAGTATCGATATATAGTACCAGCGGAATCCTTAGGCTGTTGACTGTAAAGACTTGCATAGGGCCAGTATTCCTTAGCGGCCCGGCTTCGATTTGAAAAGCCTACACCGCAAAAAGCCTGGCCGCTTAGGAACGCTGCGCATAGGTCTATTGGCCCATAGACTTTTCCTGGCTATTTAGACTTCCATAGGTCTACGCGTAGATTTCAACTTGAGTATAGGTCCACTATAGACTGCGCGTTGCGCAGGGGTCCACAAGAACTTGCAGGTGTGCAGCCTATAGTGGATTTGCACATTTTCCGGTGAAAATATTATTATTACTACTTTCTGGATTCAATGATAGTGCATTTACATAATCTGAGAGACAGCTTTTGATACGGTGGAGCATTGCTCTCGTGCCCAGACTTTTTCGCCTCGCTCGCCCGGAAAGTCTGGTATACGAGAGTAGTGGAGCATAGCAATCTAGGCTAGTTTATTAATTAAAAGATACGATGGCAGCTTGGCCACCTTTTGGAGCCCAGAGCTGCCACCTCCAGCCGGTTCCATCTCTACCATCTCCAGCTAGCTTCCAGCCAGCCAAGTGCTATCTCTAGTCAATTCCTGGTGAGTGTATCTCTCCAGTACTCCGTGAGTCTATCTTTGCCGTCTCAGTGTCCAGACCAGACCAGACACGTTTGCGGGTGAGAAGAGGCCGCAATTAATTCAAGTCCAATTAAGTCCTCCAGTTTTGCACCAATCACAAAGTGTTCTATCCAGGAAATATGTATAAAGAGGCCCTCTTTCGCTTCCCGGTCTCCAGTTTACGATATTACTAATATTCATGTAGTGGTTGTATAAAAATGCTCTAAAAGTACTGTTTACCTGCTCATAAAGACAAGGGAACAAAGAATGATTGAACACTATCTAGTTGCAGGTTTTAAACCTACGCTTTGACTATTATAACGCCATGAGGTCTTGAACCTCTGGTGTTTACAGCACGTAGTGTTTTTAGTATCATGTTTTGCCAACTAAGCTAAACCATCAGTTCTTTTATAGCTCTCCCTCGTCCACCCATTGATAGATTCAACACACAATCAAAGCCATCTGCTTAACCTTGATTATCGGTTTATATCATCCAAATAAAGGCATTAATAGACAACAAGAGCCTACGGATAAAGACTACCTCTTAGACGGCATGGCCTTGCATCGATAAGTATTCGTAGTTTGAGCTAGAATATATAGTATGTGCGTACAAGCCACAGGGGGGGGGGGGGCAGGGTTACTGCGTAATAAGGCGCAGTGACTTCTCATTAGTGCTATTCTGTAATATTGCATTTCCTTTATTATAACTGGACACAGCAACAGTGCATTTTGCAAGGCCCAAGCTTTCTAAGGCGAAAATCTGGATCGGCGACCCAAATCTTTTGATTTAGGAGGTGACAGGGCAACCGCCATAGCGGAAGTTAAATATCGTACTCTAGACTGTTATTATTTTCATGTCATTTTCTCGCAAAAAGCCTATAGTCTTTCTCGCCACCCGGGGCTCTGTTTCTGTTTGCGGTGAAAGATTTATCGGAAGTTGCCGTGCTAAAAAAGACATCTTCCCATACGTGGGACTACATGAACCTATTGGGTTCCCCAGATTTTCTCAACGGTCGAAAGCCCACTGTCAGCAAGTCCGCTGTCAGGGGAGCGACGGATTTCGAGCGCATCGATTCAAAGCTGTAACACAAAGCACTATTCGTTGGCTCTGAGAGGACACGAATCGATGCAAGCTGAAAATTGTGCAAGCAGTTATGCAGAGGTGTTGATTCTTACTCAAGAGAGATTTTGACAGAGACAACAGCATTCACCAGGCCAGATATCGGTTTCACATGCCTGCACGCAGATTGTCTCGATCAGCTGATTTTCCGCTCCACAATTTGTTGTGTTAACTAATTAAGTAGTTAAAGTAGTTACCTCAGAAATATTGAATTCTTTTTAGTTACAGGTAAATTCCCTCCCCGATTCAGGAAAGTGACAAACGTGAGGAAATCCCGTCATTGTGGAAATCCCGATTTTTCCAAGTTAATGCTATACGTAGCGAGACTAGCCTGTACAATAGTGCCATTTTTAGTCTCTGGTAAGCTTTTTCTGATGAAGGCTCTGCGGGTATTTGGCTTGGTATGTACAACTTTCTTGTTTCGACCTCGACTTCGTTGTATGTTTTTCCTCAGCTCTACACCGACAGTAAAGCGCGGTCAACCTCGTTCACGGCAGCTTCAGGCTGCCAACGAAACGATCAGTAAAATTTCCCATATAGTTTTCTGCAAAGGTGCTTCCCGTGTCTCACAAAAGTAAGCGCCCGCAGAAACGTACATGATAACAGAAGCACAACTCGTCCGCCCAGTTGCGTTCATGTGTGTATGGTACTGTTGCTGTCAACAGCATAAAACATATGAACAATTAAACTGACGCGGTACTCGGGGTGTATGCATATATGGAAGTAAAGTCAGAGAAGAACCTGAAATGGCAATTAAACTACTCAGAACGAAATGTAACCAACCAAAATTCCCATGTTTTCCATATTTCTTCTCCGAATACTCCCGTCTAAGACACGCGTGGGTTTTCCAGAATTGCTTCCGGATCTGAGTAAGGCATCAAGGCGTAGGTTCGTGCGGTGGCCGATCAACATGATGCAGACCAGTTGGCGTCACTGTTGATCATCATCAGCTGCTGTCAAAACATCCTGCCAATTCCCTCGAGTTTTAGTTCGCTCTCTGAGTAGGAACTCTGTATCTGAGACCTGCATGAGTTTATGCAGCTTGAAGAAGACGGAACTAACGAGAAGATTGACAGCAGAACAAATGATCTGTCGTTGTAAAAGTGGAAATTTGGCATAGCCCACAGAGATAATAATGATATATAATGAATTGCAGACTCTCGTCCTCCACCGGGCTTGAATACTGACAACAAGTTCATATCTTCGGCCCACTTGTGTTTCTCTGGCGTAAGTGGTCCATATACCAACGGTCCTCTCTCCTAAAAGCTTTACCTCTATCATTTCATCTTCAACCTACATCTGCCTCTATAAACTTTACCTATACGATACACAATCGACTCAACCCACCGGCTCCTTCCCAACAATGCCGTGGCCACACATTCTCCCCAATTCACGCATTCTAGTGGCTATAGTTATCATAGCTAGAGCGACATTAGCCAACTCCCAACAACCAGTTGCCGAACTAGGACGCTGGCCAGCTGGTGCATTCACACTTCTCGTTGGGATGTGGCTCGGCCTGAAGTGCATCTGCGATACCAACTACGACGCCCTCCCAACGGTCCCAGCTTCCCAGCTTCTGCATAAAATCCCCTGGGTGCGAAGAAAGCTCAGGGCTTCATCACACATCGGCACCACCTGCAAATCCATTGTCTTCGCCAGTACCTGGAACGCAGCAGCCGGAAAGAAGTGTATCGTCCAGGAGTGGGATACGTTGATAGTCACACCCAAAGCCGCCAAAGTCGATCGTTCCAACATCGTAATTGCGTCGACGGACTCGGAATTAAAATACACAATCTCCTTTACCGATGTTATCGACCTCAACCTCCACTATGAACAAGCAACTGAGATGCTTTTCGACGGCATGGGAAAGCCCTCTGATCTCGAAACGTTCGTCAAGTTATGGCGAGGACTTAGAATTTACCAAGGGTTCCTGGTTAATGTTATATGGAACGACAAGAAGCCCGTTGCTGCCGATTTGGACTACGCTGTCAATTTCCTCTGCGAGAAAATGAAGGCTCCCAAATTCAGATGGGACGATGAAACGAAGGGGGATTATGAGAAGCTGTGTCACCCGCTATCTAAATGCACAATGATGATCTATCTCGAAGACTCGATATGCGAACTCTCAACGGAGGTCTCACCTGGAGCGAGCGTGCGAGCCGATCATCTAGCTGCGGACAAGCTGGCCTGGATGCTTGCGTATGTCAAATGCTTCTGTATTCCCGGGAGCACGGCGGTCTCCAAACACACCCATCTGAAACAACTGAATCCCTTCATGCCCTGCATATTGTTGTGGAAGCTGGGGAAACTGTCTTCGGACAGTCTGCATCTTACCCTTCCACCAATGCATGCTCGCGGCGATCTGGAAGCGAACCGAACAGAAACGATGATTAGGCTCACAGTCAATGGCAGCTGGGAGGTGGACGGACAGCAGACAAAATCTTGGAAGACCAGCTACGTTGCAAGCCTAGCATCCGGCTCCATCGTGACCTTTTTCACTATCCTGGCAACAAACATCAACCCCAGCCTAGCGACAACAATCGGGTTGATGTTCCTGAAACCGCACACCAACGATTACTCACTCCGAGACGCTGGCACGCCGCCCTCGTGGAACGGCAGATCGCGCATTCGCTGGGAAGAAGACGCCTACAATTGCGGCATATTTTCAGGAACATATCACAAGCGGATGGGGAAATCAGGGACTTCCGCACCCAGGGTTGTGATCATCCATACTCTCAGCTGGCTCACGTGGGTATGGAGGGAGGCGCTGAGGACGGAGTTGGGGTTTAAGAAGGCGGACATACCGGATGTGTTGAGATGGGTGCTTTGGGCTGCGTTTTTGGGGGAAGCCGTGGTGGCGACTCTGACAGTTCTGGGTGCGTTTAAGCTCTACCAATGGAAGCAGCAAGAGCTGTGGATCGTTTCTGCGACTTCGGCTCCGTGGTTAGGGGTTTGTGCGTTCCTTATGGTGCGGCATATACTTTATGAAGGCGGGTTGACAGTGCTGTTTTATTTGTCAGAGGTGGGCGCGATGATGGCGGGGGTGCTGAATATTTCGGTGATATTGGTGGGTGTTGGGTCGTCGAATGGACCGATTGAATGGCATGTGGTGATTATGTGGGTGCATATTGTAGCTAGCTCTTGTTTTGCAGTGTAGTTGTTTTTGCTTTCTAGAATGCTTATCGCTTGTAGCGTGAGAGATGCGTCATGATAGAAATAGACTTGGATTTATGATTACGGTCCCTGAAGGCGTTTTTGTAATTAGTGGGGTATGAATCATATGGATCATATGGATTTGGTTGTTTTCTAGCCTTCTAAATATCTAGAAATCTGGGCACGAGAGAATATAAAAGCGACTTTGAAGTTCCTAGCAATGACTGTGAGATGCCTACCTAGGCAGTCTTGAGGAATTGCGATGAGGTTGACTTAAGCTTAAGCATAGCGCCAACTACCGAAAGCGCACGAAGTTTAATTTGGTTAGATTTGCACTTTATCAGAACCAGGTTGTACCCTAGACCCTAATAGACAGTTAATGTTGACAAATTCACCCTGCCCAAACGAAAAGTTATCCTATCGGAAGCCTGGAGCTTTTTCCGCTTACTGCACTGTGGAAGGCTGGCCCAAGAAGCTTTAATCACAGGAGTTTACCACGCGGAAACTCTACTCCCGTTCCCCTCCGGTTAATCAGACATTGACAGGTCCTCTCTGTAACCAGGGGCTATCCGTACATTTGGATGAAAGCTAACCCCGCCTGTTCACAATCGGTTGATATAGATAAGACCTCCGGGTTCGAAATATTCCAGGAACCCCCATAAAATGCATTACCACCCTGAGATCAAATATGGACCCTCGAAGGGCGAAAATATCCGAATATGTTATCCTGCACTCGGTTCCATTTAAGGGTTTTGGGGGCTGATAGGATGATCGTGACCTCACCTCAGAGCGACATATGATTATCGAAGCGTAATTTTAGTGCCCTGCAATGTATTCGGGCGTTTTCGCCCTTCGATGATGGCGAGCGTAGTTACTTCCAACATCGTTCTTTTCATAAACCACATCTGAGACCACCAGATCAATCCAATCCACATACATACATCCTATGAAATTTATCTACAACGCGAACGGCCTCCACCCCGTTTCAGAGAGTGCCCCGAGTTCCACTAGAAAATAAAGAAATTCGTTATAACGTTAGCTGAGAAAATAAAGAAATTCGTTATAAAGTTAACTGAGAAAATAACGAAATTCGTTATAACGTTAGCTGAGAAAATAAAGAAATTCGTTATAAAGTTAACTGAGAAAATAAAGAAATTCGTTATAACGTTAGCTGAGAAAGTAGAAATAGTTTTCCAAAACATAAAAGACCTTGCGTGCACCATATCAGGACATCGACCCGTACCAGCAAATAACCCCAATCATTTAGAAAGCAACCAGAAATAATAGCACTTGACATTTGTACCCAGCTCACCCCGCCTCCAGCTTCATCCATAGTTTTCCATTCACGGATATCGTTCGTGGTCGGTGGTATCCATTGGAGCATTATACCCAGAATACATCCGAAGCTTGCGAAATACACGCTTTGTTTTGCTGTCGTTTTTGGTGTTGCTGTGTTCCTTGTAGGTACTATTGACACCTCGTGTGGAAGTTGAGTACCCAATATAGGTCCCCCCAAGTTCTGTAGCCGACATTTTGCTGTCGCCTTTGGTATATCTGTGTCCATTGTGGGCACCATCGGCGCTCCGGCCCCGTTCAGGATCTGAGTATCCAATATAGGTCCCCCCAAGCTCTGTGACCGACGTTTTGCCGCTTTTGGTGTGTCTATTTCCATTGTGGGCATCATTGGCACTCCGGCCCCGTGCGGGATTTGAATACCCAATATAAGTCCCCTCAAGCTCTGTAGCCGACGTTTTGCTGTCGCTTTTGGTGTGTCTGCGTCTATTGTGGGTGTGATTGACACGTGCGGGAGTTGAGTACCCAATAACTTTATAGGTCCCCCTGGATCCTTGTCCATCCTCATCCGCCGGTAGTTGTTGGTCTGGCATTGGCGCTATGGGGGATGACGGCCCGTACCCAGAGTACCCAGGTCCCTCTGCCAGTCGCGACCGCTCTCTCCTGATCGGGAGACGTCGGAAATCAGACACTTCGGAATATCTGCGGTTTCTGAAGTGGTCTGGCGCTGGGGACGAGGGACAATCAGCTATTGACCCATAGGTGCTGTCACCTCCGTCATTGCACAATTCCCGCGGCAGCGCATAGTCTCTGTTAGCTATGTGTGTTATGGAGGATCTCAACTGCCGACGATTGTCCACAGGCGCGGGCGCATGGTTTCTGGTGACCGGACGCAATATATCATCCTCCGAGGTAGAAACATAGTCTTTGACAGCTGGATGTGGCCGTCTATGGCTCGAATGCGATCTAATGGTAGGAGCGTAGTCCTCGACAACTGGTTCACGGCTCGAATAGAGTATAACTTCCTCCGGGGTAGAGACGTAGTCTTTGACTGCTGGATGTGGCCGTTCATGACTCGAATGCGATCTAACCCCCGCTCTGGTAGGTGAATAGTCCTCGACAACTGGATGTGGCCGGTCATTGCTCGAATGCGACCTAACTCCCTCCGGGGTGCCGGTGGGGACGTATTCTTTGACAGCTGGCTGCGGTCGGCGATCGCTCGAATGTGATCTAACCCCCTCCGTGGTAAGAGAGTAGCCCTCGAAAGCTGGTTGTGGACGGTCATTGCTCGAATGCGGCCTAACTCCCTCTGGAGTATTGGTGGGGATGTAGTCTTTAACAGCTGGCTGCGGCCGGCGATCGCTTGAATGTGATCTAACTTCTGCCCATGATGTATAGGTGCCGTCTTCGCTATCAGAGTCGTTGTCGGAGCTATAAGCAGGTTGCCAGCGGAAACCCTTGATAACAAGGCAAGTTAGAATGGTTGTATATTATTCTTAGAAAAACTGAGCATATACCTCCCCGCAATGTTCGTAGTGTTCAGAATGTTCGTAATGTTCGTAATGTTCATAACATTCGTAGTATTCGCTGTCACACTCATTTTGACACGAGTGCGCCATAGCTACATCTGTTTCAAAGAAAGGAAGATCCGGGGAAGAAACTGTGGAGTAGATCGCGTCTATCGAAGCCGCTCTTGCTGCGTGTCGTCGGATCTGGGTGGACGAGGAGTGGGGCTGTGGGTTCCGGTGGAGACATGAAGCTACGACCAGGTGCACCAATGGCTCAGTAGACGGTGCAAGACCAAGTGAATTATCACTGCCAACGTGCTCCTGTGTGATTGCCGCAAGGTCTCGGCTAAAGACTTGATCAGACGTTTATCCCCGCATTAATGTCTTATCGAGCTGACAATCAAGAACAAGGCTATCACATATCACGTCGCACAAATTCATTGATCCAATGGAAACAAAACAAAACAGCTAAGCCTCCCCGCGGTGGGCTCTTTGCATGTTCATACACGTCAGAGTTTTCTAGTATATATCAGCAGATGTCGGATCCACAAAGGCCACCAAAGGGCAAACATTGGTTGCCAAAGCAGCACTGCGGACTCCATCTTCCGCGTCATATACATCTACCACAATGCAACAACCAAAGCGCGAGAGTCTATCCCCTCACCGAAACTCTTCGGTACCACGCAGCAAATCGCCACTTTCGCATACAAATCTGCAGATTACCTACCCAAAAAAGGCGGATAGGGATCAATGGCCATTTGCACTCAAGACGTATATGCCTGAATTGTAGATAATCAACCAGTCCTTTGCAGCCCATTCTATTTGGCTTACCACCCGCGACCAGGAATGACGGCCTTGCCTTGCAGCATTCGATTCATAGCCAGCTTGCGCAAAGAGTGTTTGGGCCCCAAACCGACGTTTTGGTCGTAAACTCCTGCAATGATCGCGGGAAAAATTCAGAAGTTTTCCAGTATGGTGACAGAGAACTCTTGGGATGCTTGGCGGTAAGGCTACATGATATCCGTAGGGTCTTTCGCCGAACAAACCCAAGCTAATATGCTGTCTCTCAAGGTCACGCAGGACGTGCCTCTATTCCAGCTCTTGTATGTCGCCCAATACGCAACAATCGCATAGATAAGCGAAGATGGTCCATCCATCATCTGCGCCGCTGCATTGTCACTTGTCAAATACTAATGCTATATGTTCTAGTTATATCACCATGAACGGGGATAAGCATCTTCGGATATCCGCGAGAGTGTTTGAACGACTGGCCACTTGCTACAACCTTCCTTTAGCATTTGTCGAAGCAATTCTCAGGTACCAACAGCACCTACTCCACTTCGGTAGCCGGTTTCTGCAAAGTGAACAGAAGAATTCTCTGATATACGGTGAGATCCCCCAATAGTCTAGTCTAGATAGATTAATGGATCACGGAGGTTGACCACAGTGTTGTAGACTTTTGGTATATGTTGCCTGTACGAATTTCCATGGAGTGCATCGATCCAATTCGAGCCCACAAAGAATTCTGGTCGGGCCGCAACCAAATGAATCCGTTTCACCTTCTTCACCTGCATGAGATTAGAACCGACATCCGTGGCTTTGAGATTGGAGTATACTTCAGATACGACTGTGTTTCCAGAAAGTCGACGGTGATCTGCGTCAACTTCCATTCCCGTTCATCAGAGCCTGTGGAACACGTACAGCATCGTATTTTGCATGCATTAGATGCTGGTGGTACCCCAATGATAGATAGGAATCCCTTCTGGGTACATTTGGTTTATGTGAGTCTTGTACTGCAATGGTGGAAAGGAGCGATTCTACACTTCGCCGAAGAGCTCATTGCTCACGTAATTACCCATCCTCTTATTTGTAATACGAAAAGATGCTAACTTTACCTTCAGGAGAAACATATCGAAGAAAGAATGCTGCAACAATCTGAAAGGAATCGTGGCGTCTTCATCGACAGCACTAGTGTAGAAACTCACCGGGCGCTCCACGCCATGACTGCCCACATTCTTCGTTACGGATCCGAGCTTGCAACGATAACGTCTGTAGTCTCGGAATTGATACAACAGCACGATGATCTTGCTCACCAGACAAATCAACAAGCTCATGAGAAAGATCAAGTCCACAGGGCATTGAAACAGCAACTTGCAGAGGTAGACACGATTGCAAGGACGCAGAACGAATTAGCGAAGAAGTTGAAGAATACTTTGGCCTTAGTTAGTCCATTCCACCTTCCCACTTGCATCACGAGCTTGTCCTCACTGCTTCGCAAACAGTTGTATCATTCGGTACAAGCGGATCACGACAAGCAACAGATCTCCAATGGTGATGACCTTCGGGAGATCCTCCGCATCAACCGGGGAGATGCTGTCAATACATATCAGCTCGCGAAGTTAACAAGAGATGACGGCATTGCAATGAAATCCATTGCAGTAATGACCATGGCTTTTCTTCCTGCGACCAGCTTTGCGGTCAGTTGGCCATTGTGCATAATAGTATTCCAGAGCGCTGACAAAAATGTGAAATACTAGGCGATTTTAGCTCTTCCTTATTTTCAACTCAGTAATTCGAATAGGACCTTGTGGATTTGGGCCATTCTATCGGTAACGTTGACCATTATAGTTTTCGTCCTATATGGGTGGCACGTTAAGAAGCAAACGAAAAGGACGGATCTCGAGAACCCGCGGGAAAATCCAGATTCATCAATTAATAGTACGAGGCTGGAGACGAAAGTCGTTGGTAGGTCGTTCCCAGCGCAACCATCACCACCACACAAAAAGTCATATTTCTCCACAACAACAAAAGAAGAGAACAAACAAGAGGTCTAAAAGCGGAATTAACTACATTCTAATGCAAATGGGAGTTGCATTTGAGCTCTAAAATTGTGGTTTGGGTGGTGGAGTAGACGGCATTTTTTTCGTGTGGCGGTGGTGGTTGTCGCGCAAGCGTATGCTCTACCAACGACTTTTGTTCCCAGCCTCGTACAGTTAATGGTACAGTTAATGATCCAGTTTTATGGTACAGTTAATGGTACAATATATGATTTCTATGCATGATATTTTATTTATTTATGTGCTCGGAATCCGTTATGCGTATATTGCAATGTTAACGTTGGGGGACTATATGCGCACCTCCACTGTAGAAGCAGCGGTTCTGGGCTAGTGGTTATATGATATGACGAATTGTTCTGTTTGATATCTAGAATAAGAACGACTTTGAAGTTCCTGGATAGAAACAAGTGTAAAATTGCTCGTGAGGTTGATTTAGGGATTAAGTTGGTTACTATAATATAATTGCACTATTAGACTAGCTTGTGTCCGGGCCCCATCCAATAGTCCAACACCGCTGTAGTTCTCACCCGCCCATACGAAAGGCCATGCCATACATAGCATCTAGATATCCCCACGTCCTCCCTTCACGAGTTGACCATCCTAAAAGCCTACTCTTGTTCTCCGGATAAGCACCATGCTCTGTCAGCTAAGCTAATTATCCAGCTCTTGTACATCTGATTGTTTTCCAGGTGAGCCCCACAGCAGGATAACAGCGTTGCAAAAGAGTGATTGTCACAGGTTTTGAGCCCGCGACTACAGATGTTTATACCACCCACGCCTGACATTGAAGTTCCAATTAATCCAGAGAACTAACTCTTGTATATTGGAATGTGTTACGAGACCTTGGAAACCATGATCGTACTGAGAAGGCAATCTCACACTTTCCGTCTTGTAGACATACCCTGAAGAATAAAAGATGAGACGAAGCAACAGAATCGGTGAAGTTTACTCCGCAGTAGGACAAGAGTATAGGTAGCAAAAGAGGTAGTTACTACAGGTTCGAACTTGCAGCTGGAACTTGTATTTACAGCACTTTCTTAGCGTTTGAAGCACCTAGCGTTTTGAAGCACCATAATCTTCTAACAAGGTTAATTGTATCTTGGGTTTTACAGGTCTTGACAACTATACTGAGAAAGCTACAATATAGAATGCGGGGAAGCGGCTACCACGGTTTCAAGACTGTGACTCCGAGTGTTTACAGCACCTGCCTTGCGTTTGAAGCGCCAATTATAAGCTAAGTGTTCAGTTCTCGCACTTCCACAGCTTACAAAATTGTGACCGTACTAGTCGTCCAAGTTTTTTTTGCCGCCGTGAATTTGCAACTGCACTGAATTTACAAACTCAATTCGTGGAGTCAACATTTTTATTGAACGGTCGATAAAAACAGTGCTGTGATAACCCTACCCAATGTGCCACCTCCAGAGTGACAAACCCAGCGTGTTATGCACTTGTCGTTCGTCAGTTCCTACCATCGAATTAAGGCCGCCGCTCAGAAGCAGTAGTTATCTCGCAAGAACCCCCGATTGGAGTACACCGAGACCTCCACCCGCAGCAGCGGACGGCAGGGGACTATTTATATCCGCCATGGTGCGCGGGATTTAAACCCGGTAACCGTATCAACTCACATACCCGCACTCGCATCACCGCAGCACGTCCACAACGCGTCCCATAATTCATGATCATCTCTTCATTCAATCAATCTACATCCTCACCTCCCCCTCACCTTCCCCCTCACCTTCCCCTTCCCCTTCCCTCTCGTTCATCTTCATACATCCCTAAGGCAAAAGGAGTGCCACCCCATAAGGAAAAAGGAAAAAATAGAGATGATGCATAAAAAATTCATACCACCGTTAGAAAGGAATCCGTAAAAGAAAAAAGAAAAAAAGGTAGTAGCGAAAATAAGTCTTTCATCATCATCATAACCGTCATGACGTATAGAATCCAGCCAGAAGAGAATGCGAGAAAGGTAAAAAAAGTAATGCCGCCCGAAAGCAAGAAAAAACAGCCCATCACGCTCGCTCTTTTACCCACACGCCCTTCCTCTCCGCCTCTCCTTCCTCCTCCACGCCCACGCCCGCACCCGCAACCACGTCTTCTAGTGCATGTCGCTCCCTTTTAACCACGTTTTGCTCTACCTGCAGCATCCCCTGACTCTCCTCCAGCATTCCCTTTGCAATATCCATCCACCTTTCGCTAACGACACTCACGACACCTGCCTCCTCCATCATAACTGCACTAACAACCGTTTCAATCGCCTTCACCGCGCTTTCGATTTTTCGTGAGGTGAAAAGACATTCGCGTCTCCAGTCCTCTCCAAGCCCATCGATCCACCGTCCGCGTTTATCCACCCATCCGCCACGATCCATTCCGATGCCAGGACTCGGCGGGGAGTAGCCCGCAATCCATTCGCCAAATACCCCTGCGAGGCTGCGGTGCTCGTTCTGCTGCAGAGATTCAAGCTTCTTAATAGCTTCCGAAAACGCCTGTATCTTTTCCTCCGGGCATCGCATTGTCTCTCGTCGCTTCCCGGTTATGCCTACGGCTGGGGACTCGACGACGGCGGTAAGGCCTGTCATGTCGTGCAGTCTCTGCCGTCGAGCTAGCTGCTCACGAGAACGTGAGTGTTCTCGGGCTAGCGTATCGAAGCGGCGCTTCAGCTTAGCGGTGGCCGAGGCTGTGAGCTGCGCGTATGTAGCGTGAGAGTTAGAGTAGAGACAGGTGTATTGGAGGAGCTGTGCTTGTTGATGGACTGTTGCGGGATCGAGTGGAGGTGGGGGCATGGATTTTCGAGATGGTTGTGCTGCTGGTGCTGGGGGAGCATTGAAATCTTGTCGTAGCGTTGAGAAAGGAGGTCGGCGGGATTTGGAAACATTGCTGACTGTTGAGGCTGCTGTTCCTGGTCTTTGTGGAGGAGCTTGTGCAGCCGATGGGGTAGAGAGGTTCCGCCTATGTGCTTTCACATTACCTACTGACGGCGCTGCAGCCTTTCGAGGTGCCGTAGATGCTGACGAAGTAGGTGGTGATGGCGAAGTCGAGTTGGCATGCATAGATAGCGGCCGTCTCGAAGTAGCAGCAGTAGTAGCAATACTCCTTTCCCTAGCTGTAGACGCAGTCTCCTTCTTCGCAGTAGCAGAAGTCCTACTAGCAGTCGACGCTATCCTCGGCCTCTCTGTCGTGACTGTGCTCGCAGTGGTAGCATTGGATGCATTCCTGGGTCTCAAGCTCCTTCCTGTCGGTGGCGGAGCCTTTTCCCTTACTCCATCCTCTTTCGACTTGGCAGTAGCAATAGTCGAAATACTGCTCGACCTTGTCCCACTCCTCAAACTCATTGACCTCTCCACCTTTTTTGCATCATCCTTGTCCTTCAGATTTCTCGTGCCAGCTGTCCTCCGAACTGCAGCCCTTTCCTTTGTCAGCCTCGTTGGAGCAACTGGTGGTGGCATTCGTGAGGTATCCGATTCCGAAGGATCATTGGGGTCATTATCACTGCTGCTCTGTCTTGACGCCATTGTACTGGGTCTTGGTCGTGTTAACCGAGATGGAGACGACGGCAGACGCGAAGTGGGCGATGAGGACGGCGGATCCGAGGTCGGAGCAACAGATGAGGCTGCACTCGACGGTCGCTTCGAGGGAGTAGGTAAACCGCTCGGTCGCGGCTGCCGGGTTGAAGCCGACGAGGAGGAAGTATTCGGAGTTGCTGGCGTCGGTGAAGGAACAGGTAACGGCATTATCGTAGGTATCGTAGGGTTGTCCCGTCGTAGTGGGTAGTGGAGATAAAGGAGCGAGAGAAGAGGAGAAGGCAAGAAGCGGAGTAAGAACTGTCGAGAAAGGAGCGAAACGAATGAACGACGACGACACCACACCCTTCTCCCTCGTCCCCCGCAGAATAGAGTAACGGCTGACTTACCTTCCCTACCTACCTGTGAGCTCGGTCAATCAGATCAGCCCTGTCTGCTTCTCTACAAGTTGTTTATTATGTCGGAAAATAGAGATACCCAAATCGGGGTGGTCGACGGGCGGTTGAGGGAAGAGAGAGGAGGTGCCCCATCGCTTGCAGCCCAATCGGCCAAGCCCAGCCAGCGCCAAGGCCCTCATCCGACATCACTCGCCGCATCAGACCAATAGCAGACGGCAGGCAAGACAAGGTGCATCCCAAAAGGGTGTTAAGCTCTGGGGAATTAATTAATTAATGCACATAAAACATCATCACGTCGTAGAGAAGAGCCAAACACATGGCTCCGAACCCACATGTCACTCACGCCTGGCTGCCTATTTACAAATGAGCCTACCTCATCCCCAATCTCCGTCAGACTATCCAGTAATGAACGTAGTAGAGTAATGATCACTTTCGCCAACGCCGTCCTGTGCCGCCCCATACAATGGAATTCACATAACCTGGAGTTTGCGAATCAGCAACTATGACTTGTAAAAGGGAGGATCGTAGTTACTTGACAATCACCACCCTCGATAATCGGCGGCCCACCTCCTTCGCCTTCGCCTTCAGTCCGCAATCCCTCCACCAGCTGTGCGAGCATTCCCCTCTGTGCCGCAATAAACAATCAGCATGCACACAGCCCCACTAAACACAGCAGAATAACAGCGGCAGCCACATCCCAGCGTCAAATATGATAGGAAATCCAGACATACAAGCAATCACCAGTGGCCAACAAACGATGGAAACCCCTCCAATTTCCTAAGAAAGCACTTACGCGCCACATGTCCAAAATAGACACCTCACAGTTTGCCGCCGCCGCTGTTACCTGTTTGTCCACAATGCCTGCCAATCCGCAAAACTGATAGCAACACCACTGAGACTCACCGTAATAACCGCATTGGCCACTCCCACTCCCGTCTCGCTCGCAACAGCATTTTGTCCCATGATGCGATGGCTATCTTGAAGTCTCCTCCGGGTTGCTGTGCCGCTGTAGCTCTTTTCGGACATTTCGTCGGCTCCTGTTCTTTCCCCGAACTCACGTTGCAACTGCATGTCCGGCGAGAATAACTTGACCGTGTTGTCGATACCGGAGACTGCCAGGAGTGGCTCGTAAGGATGCCCAACAGCAACATTCACTGTCTCGTCGTCACCGAACAGAAGTTGCACTAATTCCGTTGTGTTTCGATCCCAGATGAATAGATGACCACAGTCAGAGCCCGAGACGACGTATTCGTCATTGAGTCCGAAGAAATTGACGTCCTTGACAGTTCGGACATTACCTGATTCCGCATCAGTATATGTCTAGAGAGGACGCATTCAACTTACAGTGCCCTCGATAGACCTTGGTGTGTTGCCAGACTGGTGCATGGCCCTCAACAGGTCCTCGATTGTTCCGCCGCCTTCGATACCAAAAGTCGTCTTCATCTTCACTATCTCCTTCATCTTCGGATCCCATGTCTTCATCTCCAGCGTTATCGTAATCGTCGTCATCATCATCGTCGTCGTCGTCATCGCTATCCTCTTCCTCCGAGTCGCCTTCTTCTACTAACAATGGCATGTCCGTGTCTTCATTGCCGGCATCGCTTCCATCGTCCCCTTCATCAGCCGCAAGCAACGTATTCGGCACCTGTTCGGGTCCTGGAGTGTCTTCCAATAGCACTTCAGGACCATCTTCACCATCAAATGCCGCTTCCACAAACGAATAATCAATGGCTTCTCCCTCCTTCATCAGGACAGCCCTAGCAATCCTCTCTCCCCAAAATTTGTTTGCCGTGTTGCCGGCCGTGGCGGCTTCCGATGAATGAATCTCAAGCGCTCGTCTAAACGCCCTAACCATGTTAATTTCGGAATCGAATAGATGCTCATTGGAATCCACGTCTCGAATCGGCGATGGTTGAGCACCTCTCTCGAGCGCTGTTAGATAGCTATCGAGTTTCTCTTCGGATGGTGGTGGTGGCAGTGGTGATTGTTCTGAAGTCTCAAATTCCGCATCTTCAAGCTCTGCTTCCTCGAGATAACGCAGTTCGGCTTGTTCCTTGACGCCATCTACTCCAGAATCTAGAAACGCAACTATAGCGTTCAAGAACCGGTATCTGAATGATGTAGCCTCGTTCAAACCATTGCTGATTGTTCCAAAAGCACCGACTCCTATTCCAATTCCTTCCACAAAGCCCCCAACTGCTCGCGCTATACATCCAGCAGCCATGACAAAAGCTCGAGCTCTCCGCCGATTCTTAGCTAAAGCCGAACGCCGCGCCCGTTCAGACTGAAGTGCTGAATGACTTCGTGTCACACCTAACATTTCAAGGACCTCGATATCCTTTTGGTCAAGATATTCTATGGACCGATGGATCCGCTTCAGTGCCGTGTGTGCAAGGGCGAGAGCAGCATCGTAACTTTTCTTCCGCTCCGCTGTCTGGCCTGCATCATCGACCTCAAAGTTGGATGAAGAGTACCCAAAGAGTTCTCCCCGGATTTCAGCCACCAGGCTACAGATTTTCCTCATGCTCTGCCCAACCACGACATCCTCAGAGGAGGCCACAGATGGAGAACGGCTACGCCGCCGTTTCCGAGCTCGTGCTTTCGCAACACGTTCCCGTTTCGCTCGTCTCTGCCTCAAACTTTCCTTGGGATCCCAAGGTTCGCGCCCGATGCCCAGTTCATTTGGATGGGGTGATTGATTGATGTGAAACAAGTATACTCCGTCCCCAGACCATGAAGCAACCACCTCATTTGGATTGGCGTCGGATATCTTGCACGCTGTAACATGCGAGTTTATCATCCTTTTGTCCCAGTTCATCCCCATCCGAGGTGCAAAACGGCGGACGCACTTTGTAGCCCCGGCAAGACTTTCATCGTCTGGCTCTTTTAAAGGAATGCGGGTATATGTTTGGCCGGCCTCCTGTAACCTATCTCGTCCGAGCATCCGCCGATCATGAAGAAAGCAGTACAGATGTGAGCCACCGAGGGCAATGTAATGTGGCTGCGAAGTCGAGCAGGAGATAGTATTGAGGTCGATACCGTGGCGGCGGTACGAGATTAGCGGAGGATTCCGTTCGTCTTCGGTATCCGTAAATGAGACAAGTCCAAAGGGAGCCGGTCTTGCTGTCCCTCCGGGGCGAGTGTAGAATGAGGACGGCTGGCGCAAGTCAAATTGACGCACTGTTCCATCTTCTGAGCACGTCAGAAACAGATGAGGACTAACATAATTCCATTAGTAGCCATAACAAACGCGAAAAGCACCGATAGCAACGCAATATAATCTTACCTACTCTCAGTCACAATCCTCTTCGCTCGATCACTATGGCTTGTGTATATTCTTAAAGCCCTGTCATGGATCTTTCCCGGCGTTGGTTGCGAGTGCGAATTATGGTGGGCACCTCGGCGGCTGCGGGGGTTTTGGGCCGCGGTAGTTGGAGATTTTTGCCGCTCTGGTCCTTCCGACAACGAGGAATATGTAGTAGGTGCATACTCAATATCGAAAACACGGACTTGAGTATCACCCGCCGCAGTGATGATGGTCCGATCTGAGGAGTGGGGCATGAACTTTACAGAGAAGATGTTTGCGGTGTGGCCTGTTTCGATCCGTGTATTTAATGAGAAGCCTGCATTTGTCTTGTAGATATTAACTCGGGCATCGTCGCTGCCGCTGGCGAGTAGAGACCCATCCCGAGACCATCTTGATTGCGCAAACATCAGCTCCAGGCGGCTGAGCTCAAAAGATAGACGGGATAGCTTACTGCAATGCATTGATACAGCCGTCGTGCCCGCGAAGTTCGCCGATGATGTCTAGGTCTTCGACCCATCTTCGTGAACCGTAGAGTCCAGAGGTGGAGCTGATTCCATGACTGCCATGGAGCTCACGGTAGAAGAGCTTGTCGTTGAGAGATCCGGAGGGGTTGTGCATTGTGACCCGAAGAGAAGGGATCGGTTAGACCATAGGCGTGGCCGTGGTAGTGTCTGACGGATGATGAATTGATGGGTTCGTGGTTCGTGGTGGTTGGTGGATGCTTTAGTTGGACGATCAAACGTGGGGAGCGACAAGGTGGTGCACAAGCACCTATGACGACAGCAGTAGAATATGATACGTCCGAGCTATCGAGGCTATCTGCACTAAATGGGCGGTATGAAGAACATAAGGGCTTTCGAAGTTACGACATTCCTTTGAATAGCATTCATTATTACATCCATTCACCGAAAGACGTTCGGGCATGTTTTCCCGTGACTTAGAAAAACCCTAACCTCTGTCGTTTCATACATCGTCATTCGTTTGCATTTGCGTCGAACCCGATAACTGTTGCGGACAATTCTTATGATGGCTGTGATCACTCTTAGCTTCACACTTCCGACTTCTCAACCAAATACGAAGTGCTCTTTATCCCCGCATCGCCGATTATCACCAATCAGCTGTTCCATCACCGGTCGATCGCTTGCTGTTACGGTTTCGAATCTTCAAATTCCTATTTTCTACTACATATCAATCTCAGACCTAGATATCACCTTCCAAAGATGTTGCTAGCAACATGCAACCATAGCTACTCTCGTAACCGTCCTGTAAGGAAATGGCTCCTGTGGAAATGAATACATAACCCATGGTACGACGTACGTACAGTAACTATGCGCAAAGAATGGTCAGACTCAAGAAGGGAGTCAAGGAAATAACCGAAGGTCCATTCTATCAGTTTCTCAGCCGTGGCTTCTTCTGTTTCAAAAGCTAACTGCAAGGTTCAGTACTCCACCCTCAAGTTCTAAACTCTAGCGAACGAGCTCTACCATTCTCTCGGGGCTAACCCAGCCGAGCTACATTAACGCTATACGAATCAAAAGCTCACAAAATATTTCGGAGCCCTTGCCCTCCCAATTGTCTACATTTGGCATCTCAATATCAAGCCCCAATGCCGCTTTTTGGGGATATCCCAAATTTGCCACATCTGTCTACATGCACTTTCTTCATCATTCTAGCAGGGACATGATACAGGTGGGATGAACCCATCACTGTTTAGAAACCAGAGTTAGTACATACCTAGGTGAATACGACGTACGGCTGTCTACAGGTGGGGAAATAGACACACACAAATCGAGCAAATCGAGCAAACATCAAATACAGTTTCCGTTGTTACTTATCATTCGCCAAGTCTACACTACAAATCACAAATCATCACCTATATGATTATTATGACATGTCAAATAAGGTCCAACAAACTGGTGGAGATTAAATATCACCCATTGTAGAAAACTCTACAAAACGGGTGTGATGGGGGTGGCCTGCAAGGAACATGGGTCGAACGACGAACCAACCGATTGACCGACACTCCCAAATTTAGTTGCTATCCAATCGCCCTCATTCTTCTGGGATCACTATAGACTGCTTGACTTGTTTCTGATGTCTCGTTACTATATCTAGTTGGAGACCAGCGTATTTGATGTGTCAAAAAGGGTTTACACAGGGATTCTACCCAACAAATTGACGGGACGGTAATGGAGATGCCCGGTCGATGGAGCAAACATGGAAATTCATCAGTATCCACTCTACTTCTGGTTCTGGGACCATAAACCTGTCACACATCCTTCCTTTGTCTCAAGATTAACGCAATGACCGCTCCCTGACCCTGGAATCTTAGCTTGCATTTGCAATTACTTTGCCTCTGCGCATGCATGCAGCAGCAGAGGGACTCCGTGAAAAAACATCCCCAAGACACAGATACATCTAGAAGATTATGATCTACGCAGGACGATATCAAGACACCGAGTTCATCGCTAGCTTAAATTTGGCAAGTGTGTAATAATATCGCACTTGTGATCTTTAGAAGCACAACTCAGTCGCCTGCTCGGACATTTCAGGTACCCAGTATGGATTTATCTCAATTTGGTAGCCTTCCCGACGGAGCAAGAATTTCAGGGCCCTGGAGAGATACCTAGGCTACGCAACAGAATGGTTGGACGACAGGTTATTATTGGATGTTGATTGACCTCCAACCAATTTTCATGAGGAAACCGGCACCTTGACGACCCCTCACGTAGAGTGGGTGAGAGGGGATATGCAACGCTACAAATTGATTATGGCTCAGCTTTTGGATGTCTATGATCTAAACTCATCTCTCAAAACGAGAGAGTAGTTTTGTATAGGTTTGAAGTTTTGCAAATCCGAAATCTAGCAAAATTTGGAAGTATTTCTCTAACTTGCTAGAAGCTTTGCACTATTCATGCAAGAATTAGGAGCTTAGAGCATATGTAGAACTTATGGGAATGGGATTGCATTCAGGCCTAAATCTAAGGGTCTAAATCATTTTTAAGTTCCTATAAGAAATTATCGATTCTGATACTTCTTTCTAGGGTGTCTGAGCCCCTTACTGACGGCATATCTTCAAGTGTCATTCTTGTGCACCCAACATCGCTGCCTCGATGGAGATATCTCGGTATCACACCACTAAGTTCACAATACAGCACTCGAGCTTCACCCGATATTGCAGAATCACCTCGCGTCAGGCAGTAAAGGATCAAGCACACCTGTTCTGGAAGCATAACACGTGGAAGAAGAACACCACGTGCTGTATTGGTAAAACGCGGTCCGAAACACAACAGAAACGGAAGCTGATACGCAGTTACACCTCAGCTTCTCCCCTGTTCTATCGGAACGAGAGTACCGACCCTGACTCGAGTAAGATGATCTTCATACAGACCTTTTATTCCTACAGCAGATGAAAATAGCTACCCAATATTCGTTCTATCGCTAACTTTAAACCGACGGGTAGATCAACCGAAATAGAGTAAAATGAAGCCGAGTGCTCCACCGCACGACTAAGCTTTGGACTGGAGCCTTTTCCGGGCTCATCTCCGTATCCTCCGAAAACGCCTCGAATTCGGTAAACAGCTTGGAGAGTTACACATCAGGGAGATGGCGGTGGTGTAAGCATTTCAGAACACAATAAGCACGTGCCGGCCCTGATTGGGCGAATAAACATCAACTTGGATATTGGGCAAGATTATACACGCCCGCGGGGGTAACTTCCGCTCCTCAAAACGGCTCGTTTGTGCTACTCCTTCGCAATTGGAGCGTCAATGGGTGAAACTGCGCCGGCAACACCAGGAAACCTCTATCGTCGGGTTCTCTGTGCCTACTCCCGTTGTGGAGGTCAAACTTTGTTTTTCACTTGCTCGTCGCTTTGTTTTGATGGTGAAGACAAGACGACTGATATGTCAGATATGAACAGACCATACGACTAATGCGAATTGCGAGTGACTGTATATGTCTTCGCGACCTTGAATAGTAATAGAAATTTCGTGCTTCAATGACCGATTGTCTTGTGGTTACTCAGGGCACACTCCATCGGCTATATCTAAGAGTAAAGTCGTTTTGATGATTGTATGTTGGACTCTTCTAAAGTTCAGCTTGTGGAGATGGCACTTCGTTGAGTGACACAAATAGCATAGATTCCCGACGACAGAAGAAAAGCAAGCACCATGTTAATTTCTGCCATCTATTCTCATCATGCTGTCGGACAGAGTCACACCCTCCATTATCTATCGCCGACGAGGCCGTAGGACTCACGGCTGCATCTCAGCAATCACTTTCTGAGTCATGGACATGCAGGAGAGAAGGCTCCGCGAAGCAGCAAAGGCCAGATTCCCTTTGCTCTCTGTGCTTATATCCTAGAGTACCGAGGCACACACCTGCGCAATGTGAAACCTCCGAGCTAACGTTGATAGGGCTGAGCCAACTTTAACCCTCGAACATTCTATTTTGTTTCTCGTGAGACATCCAGCCCGAATATAACCTCTCTATCATAGGCGAGAGAACGTGGGAAGTGGAACTTGGAGGAAGTTGCCGTAGGGAGTGCGACAAAACCTAGCACGCACGAATTCAACGTTGCTTAATGATGTGATGCCCTACCAAAGCCACAGTAGGCTCCGCCACCCACAACGCTCTGCACGTGTTAGCTAAAGTCGTGATTCCAGCTGACCACAACCTCACCCACGCCCCCACCATGCACAGAGCGACCGAGGACTGGGCTCGCCTGCTTCGTGCATGAATGCACGTTCAGACTCAGCAGACAGAGGCCGAATCAGAAGCCTGCAATGCACGCGACAGGATGGGGAAACCCTCCTGTGGTCAAACAAATCGTTTCGTTTGATGTTTCGAGACCGGAGGGTGTGGGATCGGACGAACTAACCCTCGCCGGACGCTGGACGGGAGCGACAGAATTTTCACGGCCGGGCTTCGCCAAAGCGAGCATGCAGCTGACTCAACCTGCATAACTGCCGAGGTGTGCCTTGGGGCGGCGCTCGTCGAGACAATCGAGATGCCTTTCACAGATATCGCATGAGCATGAGCGGGGTTTGGAAGATCTTTAAAGGCGAGCGAAAAAAAAGCACACGCTACTGCGGTACCACCGGGTTTACACAGCATCCGTCCAATGGCGTCGGCATATTCCTGGTAGCGAGGCACAAGCAAGGGCAGGGGACAGCTGGTGGGTGTGCACTCGATGCTCGGATAAAAGCACTGACCAGCTTTGACCCGCCCAAGGCGAGAGAGACAGCTCGGAGCCTCGGTCCACTCCGAGGTTACAGTTCAGACCGTTCGGACTAGCTGCCCAGCAAAGGCTGCAACATGCGGGGAGAACTGGATTGATTCTTGCTGAAGAAGCAAGTCGCTGCTTCCACCTTGCGCTCGCAGCAATAGGCCTCCCTACGCTCGGTTGAGGAGGTACCCTAAAGGCTTCACCTAGTCTATTATTCAGCTGGAGAGTATTCAACTCAGCATCAAAGGACATCTGGTTCTATCTTCGGAGCGGTCACGTTGACGAAATGACATACTTCCTACGAAGTACCAAACATGATACGGTACAAGCAGTTCATGCGAAAGATAGCGCTGACTATCTCGCCAATGGATTGTGGAGTCTGGCGGAATGTTGATTGCCGGTGAGACTTGGCTGTTTGTAACGACTTGAGTGGAGCGTATTCATACCATCATGCTGTGAGTAAAGCGTGCTATTACGGCTTGGGCGGTACTTTTCTCGATGTCCGCGTAAGGCAAGAAACAAAACCCACCAGATAACGCTTCTACTCAACACTATTGGTTTGTGTGCCTTCTTGGTGATTTCTATTGGCTGGACAAAACCCTGTGATACCATTTGGTGGGATGTCAACTGCCTTGTGCCAATTTCCTTGGAGGCTACTTCGTAATTCAAGGTCCCATAAAATAGGTTTTGTCGGAACAAAATATCTATCTTGTAGGGACATGGGAATTTCGTTGAACTCTTTGTTGCTATCTTCGGTGGATCTTGGTTGCAGTTGGGTACAGCTGATCTCAAAGGCTAAAGATACCTGCTCGTGCAGCTTGCGCGATGGGCGAGCGATATTAAAAGACGCCAGAGACCCTGGAATACACTGAATTTTGAAGCATGCTATTATAGCAGTTAATCCCTGTACAGAACGGCGATGCTAGCGAAGGCGCTTACCGGATAGGTTATCCCGACTACCTTGAGCTTCCAAGTCTGAAAAGCGTGACACAGGCTATTTTGTGGAAACAATGCTTCCGCCGGCTGTGGTTGGTGTCAGTGTTTTACTGGCAGGCAGACTCTCCTTTCTGTGTTTGGTTCTCCAACCAGATCGCCGGGTTTATTATCGTAAAGGGAGAAGTCTCTGGCATGGGTTAGATTCAGTCCTGTTGAATTGGAGCCATTCATTCTGCTTGCTGCAGTTCGGGCCGTCGATAATAATCCCTTGATGTCCCCCTCAGATCCAACTTTGATTCTTGGTCTTCTTTCTGGACTCTTTCGACCTTTTCTTTCTGCTTCTGCACTGGCGACTTTGAAATCGGTTCTTCCTATCGCCAGAACCACAAAATATCTCCTGACAACAAGCGGACGATTTCTCTTACTAGAGTTTAATCCCTAACGCCTTTACGTCGTCGCATCATTGTAAAATTCTTCCCCATTCATCTGTCGAGATTCGTGCTAAATCTGGATTCTAGTTTCTATATACCGTTGCAATTCCCATCGTTGGGCAGAAAGTCGCATGAATTGGTCGCAGGTCGTAGCATAAGTGGTGTTGGACGTGCATGCTGCAGCTCCAAGCTCCGCCTCACTTTTGCACCTCGCCACAATTGCTCCAGCGAGACTCGCCTCACGACAACGCACAGTAGTTGATCTCATCTTGCATGTTGCTGCAGGATTGCAAAATTCCCTTCGGTTATTTATCATTTGGGAAAGACGGCTCTTCAAAATCCAACATACTTCTGCCACCATAAGCTTCGGTCACACGAATACCACCAAAGCGGTCGCTCCGGAACCAAATATCGACAGCAGTTTATTACTCTTTGCCTCGGTTTCTCACGACATCATCTTGGATTCCCTGGAAGTGTTCCATGAAGGTTGCACATCGGTGATGGTTGATCGAGAAACGTTACTTCCACTGACAACGACAACTGGCGGCGACATAGCAACTGCCACAACTTCAGCAAAATATGGCCCTTCAACCGAAAGCGCCGGGCGTGCTGTCAACAGATCAGCAACGTCCAGCACATAGATTACGACCAAAGCCTTCTTCCAGCAAGCTTCGTTCAACAGCAACTCAGTCTGCCGTCGTTGCGTCACAATACTCTCCACATCTCCTACAGCCACCTGCTTTCAATAGGTCTCGGACGGACCTATCTGTTCCTCGGACTGCAAACCTTAATAATGCGCCTACCCAGATGGACACATCAATATTCACCCGGAAAGTGCGACGGCCGAGCGGTCTTCCCACCCCAGCAGAGCGCTCAACAACCCCGATACAACGGCCACGAACTGGACCTCCTACTAAAGACTATCGCGTGTTTTCATCAGACGCTTCATATAGATCTCCATCGTCAGTCGGGTCTTCCGGAACTTCTTCAGACAAAGGATCGGTACCCGAAAAGAAAGCGAAGAGAGTGCTTAGGAAAATGGCCCCTACCACGAGTTCAGAGAAGGCATATGCATTAGGAAGAAATGCCTCATTAACATCTTTCGGCGGTTCTACAGCTTCATTATTAACATCAACGTCCTCCCATTTCGGTTCGCAGACTTCTGTTCTCGGCATTACAGTGCCAGCAACCTCAGCTAGCTCCCAACCCTTAGATCATCTTCACCCGATCCGGCAAAGGTCTGGAAGTTTTCCTCGATTAATGACGCAAGATCTCCCAGTCTCCTTAGGTTCTTCAACAGCTATTGGTGATACTAGTAGCAGTCCTTCGACTAGGTACACTGACTCCCCATTCAGTCATTCCTCGACTCCTAGTTCTGCTTCTTCCCATTCCCCCGGCCCGGCGGCGATGCTACGAACGATTAGTTCCAGCCCGAGCCGGCCGCCAGTAACGAGGAAAAGAACAGGAAGTTTGGCGAGTGTCGAGTGCAGTAGCGATCTGGTTGGTCTGGATCCAGTGCGAGAATCGACAACGTCCACTTCATCAGACTCTACGATTCGCGCGAATGATAGGAGTAGGAGTAGAAGCACTTCCAAAAGTTCGGAATCCACTCAACCACAAACTCCTCCCATACCGCAGGGTACGGCCCCATTTCCCTCCAAGTCACCAAAGCTGGCACCATCCCCGCATCTTGTATCATCTAAAAGATCAGCTTCTCCAGCTCTTCACACTGCGCGTCCGCGGTGGGGCGTAGCCGCCTCCGTAGCATCATCCCACCCAACAAAGCAGGGAGTAGCGGGTCTTGGTGTCTCTATTCCTGGTACTATAGCTTCAGGGACAGGTTCATTGGTCACGAGACCTCGCAGTAGATCAATCAGTTCATCATTTTCTCAACCTAGGTCGCGAAAAGACGTGGCAACACCGCCATTACCATCTTTGGGTCTTGCATCCCCACCAAAGTCTCAGAGGACCGTACAGAGAGCGGTTTCTCATGGCCTCACTTATCATACCATGCCGCCTTTAAAGGGAAGCAGTTCTCGGAGTGCAGCTGTCCAGGATGGGAACATGTCAACCACCAGTCCGGCAAAGATCACAACTCCAGCAATTGTCAAGCCGGGGTTTTTCTCCAGGGGACGTACAAAGTCGGAGGAAAAGCAGCCGGAAAAGCAGCCGGAAAAGGTGATCAGGCGCGGGCCCACTGCTGGAACAGGGTATGAAGGGTATGGAACGTTTGGTAAGGCTTCAAGGGGAAGGACTGGAAGTACGAGCAATAGCAGCACCCGGGGCAGTAGTGGGAGCCAGACCTCCACAACATCAACAATCAGTAGCACGAGCGGCAGCAGGCCCGGGAGTGAAGCCAGTGTGGATATGGATGACTACTTCATGGAGAGGTTGAAACCGGTGGTCATTGTTGGCGGCGAGGTGGTTGAGAACTATAACCGGCCTGTGGATATGGTTCGGTCAGGGAGTTCACCAGCAGTTATGGAGTCGCGTCCCAACAGCAGGCAGGACAAGCCCGAAACGGCGAGAAGTGGAAGCTCTCTTGCAGTGTTTAGCAGAGGGGGCAGTCCAGTGAATGGTCTAGGGGATTCGGATGGGGGAACAGTTGCCAGTCGTCGAGCTAATATCCCCGGAAGATCAGTGACGCCCATTCCTCCACCCATTAACACTTCAGGATACAGGATACGTCCGGCTCCAAGCCCAGCTTCTAGCATGACTTCAGTCGGATCTTCGAGGAAGCAATCCTTCGATACCCAGGATGCGACTCCAGCATCTTCCAAGCCGAAGTCTAGATGGAACTTTTTCCAAAAGTCACAGCCCAAGATTGCCGCTTCCACTCCTGTGCTACCACCCGCTGTCTCTCCGCCACCCGCTCCCTCGGTTCCGATGATTCCACGGTCTAGGTCTACTTCTGGGCCGCGTGTTCCCGCACACTACGCTCTTCTAGATCAGGAAGAACAACTTGAAGCTCAGGAACTGGTGGAACGCATGCACGAACTCCGCCAGAAGCGGGTAGAATCAAACGAGGCCCCTGTATCGACTGCAAGCTACACCCATGTTCTTCGCAAGAAACAAAGCATACACTTGGCCGACCCCGTCAAGCCATCGTCCGCTTCCCCACCTATTGGAAAATCTCTACAGTCAATACTTCTACCGCCGTACCGAGATCAAGCTCATCGTGCTAAAGATTTGATGCGACAAGCGAAGACCGAAGAGAAAAGGGCAGTTCGGCAACGCGAAGACGCACCCCGATCAGCACCCCTCGAGGCCACCAGCACCAAAGGGCTTCCCCGTGTCAGGACCGAGCTGCCGCAGTCGACGAGTGGACAAGGGTGGAGTGCTCCTCCTCGAGTTGAACCCGCTCTTAGCCGTCTGTTTCAAGCGCCACCAAGTGCGAATCGCGAGGAATTTCAAGTTAATTGGAACTCTCATGGTCTCACGCCTACCGCCGCACCATCTGGACAAGACAAGATTAAGGACTTTCTCGAGTATGATCCTCTTGATATTCGTGGAAGACGTCTAGCATCACCTCCAATCCTGATTGAAGAGCCCACACCGATGTCTACAAACCCCCCTGAATGGCCTGTCCGGGGCGACTCGATCTCCAAGCAATCTGTCGTGGAACCTCCCATAGATGGTGACGATGAAACTAAGCCCGAATCACCAGTCGTGGCAGTTGAGGAGCAAGAAGAGCCCTCGGAGGATTTCTACAGTGAGCTTGAGGGTTTGTATGGCTTCAGCCAACAACCGCCGACTCCAGCTACAACAACTTTTGCAGCAGCCGTGGCTCCCAGCTTGAAGCGTTCTGATACCATGAAGTCAACGACCTCATCCCTGGGTTCGCCATTTCAATACGCCGATCTCTGTTCGCCATTGCAGTTTAAGTTTGACTCGCCGAAGGTTGAGCAGGAGCTTGATTATGACGACGAAGAAAACGACCTTCAGAGCGGCATTTTTTCTCTCGACTCTCCAACACTTCCACCCACCCTCCCAGCAAAGCCCGTTCCGGAAAGCATTCCCATCATCTCTAGATCGAGTCTGCTTGGTCCCGATCAACCGCTTCCGTTTACTCCACCAGCACAGAGCGGCTTGCCTCCAGCTACACCCTTTTCCATATCATCGTTTATTCGGTACTATGGAGAAACAGACTCGCAGCGCGGAAACAGCGTGATTGAGCCTTTGACTCACCAGCTTGATAGCCCAGAGAATAACTCATCTAAATCTCATAAGTCGACTGGCTCAAACGCGTCCTGTATTTCTACCACATCACTTTCTGCAGCGGAAGACGAGATGAAGATCCGACCTTGGGCACTGATTGCATCTCGATGGCTCTCTTTCGACCGAGTTCTCGTCAGCCCTGCACACCAAACTCTGTCCAATGGGAACAGTGGGCGAGTCCTAGTGGTTGACGGGCTGGGGACAGGTATGCACTTTCCATCACATTCTATATCTTTGTCATTAACTAACATAGCTTCAGACGACTGGTCTTTTTACTGCGCGCTATCGTACCCGGACGCAAAAGTCTACAACCTCTCTCAAGCGCTATCCTCGGCCGCAAAGCCCACACCCGCATCTCCGTCGGTCCCCCGTCCCACAAACCACCACCAAATTCACTATCCGAACTTTGCCACTTCCTTCCCATTCCCAAAGGGCTTCTTCAATGTAATCTGCTTTCGATTCCTCCCCTCGTCCAGCGACAGCCATTGGCCTTTCATCCTAAGCGAATGCAAGCGTGTCCTACAATACGGAGGCTATCTCGAAGTCACACTACTGGACGCAGAGCTTATGAATGTTGGGTCGCGAGCCCAGCGCGCCGTCGACCTTGTCAAAGCTATCATGCAGCGCGAAAACGAAAGCAGCTCCTCCCCAGGAAAGCCCGCGAGCGAGAAAGTACTCCGCATACTGGCCAAGAAGGGCTTTGAGGATATCAACAAGTGTTTTCTAGGGCTGCCAGCTGTGGGAAAGGTCGACTCAAGGAGCGAGAGAGAGCAGGGAGCGAGGGAACCGAGCCCGGATGATCCGGACTCTATCAGCGAGGTCATTAGTAAGGTCGGTCGCTGGTGGTATTCCAGGTGCTACGAGGGCGTCATCACTTCACAGGGTGAACACATGGGGAGGAGCATGTGGGCGGATAAGGGCCTGCTAAGGGAGTGTAAGAAGAAGCGAACCAACTTCAGGATGTTGGTTTGTTGTGCGAGGAAGCCCGAGGCGAAGAGGGGGAGCATTAATGTTAGTGAGGGGCTGAAGAGGGAGAGTAGTGGTGTGAGGGGAGAGTAGTGGTGCACCTCACATCCGAGTTTCATTTCCCGGCGTATTGTTTGTTTTCTTCGGGATTGGCGTTAACATTTTTTTATTTCTTTTCGATTCATGCATTGCATTACTATGGGGTCTTCTGGAAGAACTACTGGGCGCGAGCCACTTTTCATCTCTACCTTTGTATATTATCACCACCACGATCACGAAACTTACGATGGACATGAACCTGGCGTTAACTGTTGCTTTTTTGCCTTGCTTTTTGCTTTTGCTTTACATTGTTTTACTATGGGACGGGAGGCGGGACGGGTGGGTGCATTTTATTATAGTTGTATGCGTTATTTCAGCGGTAGTGGTGTTTCTCTGGCCTTGTTTATCGGTAGAACAGGGCCTGGAATCTGATTGTTGGTGAGGGGGAAGCAAGGGCGGACGATAAGAATGGATGAATATAATTTCTTCATAATCATCCCAGCTGGTTCATAAGCGGGTGCCAGTTCCCAGCTGAAAATATATTTTTCCTCTTTGTGGGAGAACCTTCACATAGAGCCCACTCTAAAAAAGGCGCAGCCAATTGCATCTGTAAACGTTGATCTGTGGAGTTTATTCGTTCCTTTCTCCCCTTTCGCCCGGCGCATGTGTAAAATGCGAGACATAACGGCGTGAGACAACTATTTTTTTCTCCCCCCCTTCTCCCCCGCTTCAACGCACCCGTCCAATTATTGGTTTTTTCGACGCACACACTGCGTTCACGTGACTTGGATTCATCCGACCAGGGTGCTAAGCGCTGTGCGACGGGCGAAGATCAGATCGTGAACAGGGTAGGGGGAACGAGGTGGGTTGTGGTGAGCGAAGGGGGGTGGGACGGGTGTGAGATCGGGAAAGGCAGATCGGTGTGCTGCATGTGCCCCATGGAAGGAGGGTAGAATCGGATGCTTAGGCTGATGGGCTCGGATGAGACAGTTCGAGACGAGACCTATGAATCCGGAACCAGACGGGGCAGCAGTAACACGAGAGGCAATATAAGAGTAGGGGCTGGGAAGCCGGCAGGTCATACCCTGTCACTCAATAAAGGTTTGTTCGTGCACCCCCCGAGCCGGCTGATGGAAGAGCCTTCCATTCTGGTTTGTACGTAGACGGCTTTTTGGGCCGCGGCGCTTAGCCCCCTTCCTTTCGGATCGGTCCCTTCGCAATTCTTGTTCGTTTGAACCATCGTCCTGTTCATCGTTCTGTCATCTCCCGACGACCAAAATTCACCCTTCTTCGCAATCGCTATCAGCGCCCGTATTTACTCTCTTTGCAGACAAATATTTGCGGAGGGGGGAGGGGAAACGGGCACTGTCATGCTCTTGAAAGAGTGGATATAGTATGGTTAAACAACAGCAGCGTCAGCTAAACGCTCCCCGGAGAAGACAGGCAGCTAACAGTGCCGCAGGGAACAGCGAACAATCTCCGGTCGCAAAATCCTATGCCAAAAAAGTCGCATATTGGGACGGATGCTAGTCACGATTACTTCGCCTTTAAAGTGAATGTGAGAAGTTGCGGCGCGAACCTGGATCCGTGGCTTCCACTCCACGTTGCTCTTTTTTTTTGAGAAAGATGAATCAGCCTCTACCCCAGCGTCTATCCACAGAGAGCTGCTTGTGAGGAAATCAACGCTGGTAGTACTACCGGGTCTCTGTGCCTGTTTTCAGCTTATTTTCTTGCTCATGGAGTTCCGATTGTGGCACTGCTCGCGTACTTTGGACCCCTGATGTAAACCCCGGATTAAAACCTATCGAACCTGTGGATAGTTGGATTACCGGAAGGATATTCGGATTATACATCGTACTTCATCGAGGCAGGAATGGAAGCGCTCTCGTCGTCGCCGTTGAGATGGTCCACTTTAGGAAGTACAATGCGTCATCATCTGAGAGTTGGGAATAGGACGTAGGCTTGGTGTAAGGAGCTTCTGTGCTTTTTTGTGCTGCGGCTTGGGACATAGTGGCTGTTGTGGGTTCAGTATGAGAAGAAGAGGTGATGATGTAGTAAAATACGACGCGATCTTAAGAAACAGTACTTGTGAGAGTGTGGAGGTCCGTGCGGCTGTAAGGCAATAAGCATCTAAGATACAGGCAGTAATAGTAATATTAAGAGAAACTCTTCAGGTTCCACATACACATAAACAATTCTCTTCTGAATTGAGGTTGGTTGGTGATGAAGAAGACTTCGTCACTTGGATCATAAAGTTGCACTCGGTTTAAACTAAGATTGTTGGCTAATGGGAAAGTGCCTTCCAAGTGCTCTCATATTGCGCTCAAGTACCGGCTGTCTAACACGTACGAGCGATAAGAAAATCTGGAAACGAGAGCACTCTCGTAGTTATACTAGACTTTTCTTTTTTCGCTTCACGGCGAAATCACCAGCTAGTCTGCAGACTACACGTTTCCAGACGACGCGATAAATCTACAGCACTACTTTCATTTCAGCTTTGTATTTTAAACTACTCTACCTAGGTACACGACAGCCCACATGCAAGATACTAATGATCGTCTCCAGTAGGTGCTGCGCCGGCAAGTTTGAGCAGGAGCTTGGTAAAAGCTCCAATGAACAAAGCAGTATTGAGAACAAGTTTAATCTACCATTGAGCTGGCAATCCAGAACCGAAGGCTCAGTTGGGTCTGTTGCTATCTATGTCCCTCGCGATATGCTTGCACTAGGTAAGCAGACGTAGTGTTGCCTTGTTATTGAAGAGTTGTCCACGAGACCACATACTTTCGTCTTGGGATTTGAGCTCCGGTCAAGACCATCTATCCCACAAGACATCAGAATATCTTGAAGCTGGTCTCAAGACGTCTCGAGACTTCGTGGGAGAGATCATAGACCCGAAAAAGCCAGATATCGGTGCCGATGGGACTGGGCGGTAGATACAGGTGGTGTTGTCGAAAGTGGTGCATAGGGAGAGCTAGTTGCTAGGTAGAGGTGGACGTAGACGTGGAGGTGGACGTGTGCATGAAAGATAGTGGATGTTGGAATAGTGTTGTCTACAAACGCCAGGAAGGTGGTGGGGGTTTAGGGTACAGGGCTAACAGCGGAAGCCGACATGACATCAGCGCAAATTAGGACTGTCGCCGAAAACTAGTACCTCGAGCCGTTGCTCATAGGATCTCGTGTTTGGATCTTGTCGGTATTGACCTCAAAGCGTTGATGCGACGAGTGTCCTCCAAGAAAAACCTGATGGTTGTGTCGTCGAAGGTTTGAGAGGTATTGGATGTTAACGGTAGACTTACCACACGAACGCTCCCTAGCTCGACCGAAGAGAGCAGGTGAATAACCCCCCACATGTGGGCCTCGCTTTTAAGAAGCCCAAGTTCGGAACGACTGCGCATAGGCTCAGAGTTATCATTCGTTCAGTCACTAATTGATTTTACCTTGTTAAAGATGCGGATTGCCCAAATCACCTTTCTTGTACCGCGTCCAGTCGAAAACAACGGCCTTTTCGCGTAACAGGAAAGTTGGATCTGCCGAGGATTCAGGTGGCAAACCCTAGAAGTATATCTTCCTCAGTGGAAAGGTGGGAGAGGTGGGGAATTTAGAGTTCGACTTAGCGGATAGGCATGAAGGCTGCCTTGCCTGCATTGCCGCAAAGGAAGCTATGAAAAAAAGAGCTGGTTGCGAAGAAATGAAAACATTGGGAATCATCTCATGAATAAGAAAGGATCAAGAATAGCAACTGGTACGTAGTTAAGCAGTTAAGTGTGCTCCAAAGGAGCGGATGGTAATCGAGGAAGTTCAAATGTTTCCTGACTACCCGAACATGAGCACTCACCTTCCCTTGTTCTTCCCAGCCCACGCAAATTTCGTTCACATTTCTACATTTCCACCGAGCCTTTCACCGTATCTTCTCACCACTACTATATATGTGGACTCCCATCTCCAATCATTTACGATCTTCAATCGTCGATTGTTTCATTGATTGCTGGCTTACGCTGAACACCTCTGATCTCTGGGCACTTACGATCTTCAATAATCGATTGTTTGATTGATTTGTGCCTAACACTTGCGATCTCTAATCATCATTAGCTTAGCTTCTGAAGTAAATATTTACATATCTATCTGCCTCTTACTCTCATCAAGATTCAAATAATGCTAACCAGCTACTTGGAATAGTCCTTTGTCAGATCCTATTCCGTCCCGATTTGGTGGTACTCACGCCCCTACTACACCCGCACCGACCCTAGAGCCTATAGCGTTTGCGCGGAGAGTGCACTCCTTGTCTAACAATGGAGTTAAAAGAATCCTCAAAGCTGTGGCGAACAGTAATGTCAACTGTTCGATGATGAACCAGTTCGGACCGGCGGTTCGCAGTGCGGTTCGGTAAGATGAACTGCACCGTTTGAACCGGTTCTCAATGCGGGAGAGACTGGTTCAGGACTGGTTCGAACCAGTTCGATTCCTTGTAACATTTAACATGGTATAATCCTCGTCTAAGTGGTCTAGAGGCTGAAATTTAAGCTGTTTTGCGCTCGTAATGATCCTATTTTATAGTCATTGGCATTTCAGTGCATGTACCAGACTCCAAAACTGCTCCAGTAGCCCATCCAGAATGAAAAACCACTTCCGGGTGTATGACTAACAAATGGCTGAACTGCTATGGGACCAGTTCGAACTAGTCGACCAATGGTTCGAGCCTGTCGAACCGCATTGCCTGAATTGGTTCACCCTCCGAACTGGGACTGGTTCGAACCATTGACATCACTGGTGGCGAAGAAAGCGGCAACAGATATCTGATGGGTTTGTGAACATCAAATCACGAGAGTGGAGGTCAGGTAAATCATTCTTTCTAGCTCTAGTCCCGCTTTTCGTTCGAAGCTGAATAAGTACAGATCAAATCGGTTTTCAGCCACAACCCGAGGGACTGGAGGTGGCTGTAGGGTCAACAACTTGCATTTGACCGCTGATTTCCACACAAAGGGCTTAGCCCAAATTGGGCGTAAAATTTCCGCCTATATTTACGTAAAGGATATTTGAACTTTAGAAATTGTGCTCTCGTTCCCTGATTTTTCTGTCGACGCGTCGCTGGCAAAGCTTGCTACAGAAATTGTATGTATTTGTATTTTGACTATTTAACTTTTTACCATGAGGGTATGAAAGAACATGTAAAGAGAGTAGTAGGCATTGTAGACCTTTACTCAATTCTTGTATGATGTAGAGGGACACTCAGATCGCGATCACGTTATCGGTTACTGTAAAAATTTCCTCACGTAAGGGGCGTGATGGGGGGTCCTACATATAAACCATCACAGTCATATATATGCTTAGTATATCACCAAGAATGCCAATAAGTGAACATTGTTGTTTTGCTGCCGTAAAAACGATAGAATTTCTCACCTCCACCTCTAGTAATCATTTCTAGGTCAATTGCAATACTAATACTCCCAGGGAACGCACGCGCTCATCCAACAAGACAACCCTCTAGGTACAAGTGGTGATCACAGCCGTAAACCTTTATTTCTATCGGGACCAGTCTGGCGGTCACTATATGCTTCTGTAGAGTCATGGTCAATCAGTTAGTTGATTAAAACCGTGTGTCTAGCACTTACCGTGGCAACAACGGAATTCCATCCATTTCTGAAGCAGAGCTAGAGTTGAAGATGCTTCGAATGGCCTTCATTATCTCATCCGCGGTTCCCTTGATGTGCGTCATGATGTCTTTCAGCATTGGCCCTGCACTCTCGAGGAAATCGCCGATATAATCCTTCAGAATGGTAAACTTTTTCCCCACTGTCGTCTGGAATTTCGTAACAAGGTCTATCGCAGAGGCGAACAAACGCGCCGCTTTCATGCGTAGTCCCTCAGGAAGCTTCTGGATATGCTTTTTGCATAGGTCGGCTGCATTGTCAACAGCTAGAGCGAAACTTAATTTGGCTTTGTTTGCTCCTTCGTCGACTATCTCCTCCCATTGATCGCTAACCCACAAATTTTCTTCTTTACTTTTCAAGGATTCCCAGTAGTTAATGAAGATCTGTACCCCGATCTCAAGCGCTCCTATCAAAATTTCGAGCAACTTAGACCATGACTTATCCGAATTGTTGCTGTCACCACGACTGTCATCGACATTGGAAGGCACTTCGTCTTGGATACTCATTTCGACATCGCCACGGTTGGCTCTAAGCCGAAGCTGCATATCGCTGCTTTCTTTGTCGCTACGATTAATGCGAGCGGATTGATTACCGGAGCTTGAAGCTTGACTTCGTCTTTATTGGAGTTAGTTATAGCTTGTTGTTCGTGCTAGCTTACGAGCATACTGTTCCCGTTTGAATGCATCCCTTTTTTCGGGAGGCCCCAGCATATTTGCTTCTAAAAATTAGCAAAGTACAAGAAGCGTGGGCCAATAGCCGCCAACTCACCGGCAGTTTTGTGATGCTAATATGTATTTTGTTGACTTTGGTTTGCTCTGACAATACAGAAAGCTGAATGCGGTGGTTGGATCGAAGAGGTGGGTGAGCCTGGGTATATATACTTGGCGTTGGCGATTGTATTGGAGTAGTTACTAAGTAAGCTCGTGTACCAGCCCCCGCCCGATCCAGGGGGGGCTGGACGATTTACGTCCCCAAATAGGTGATCAGTTTTACGGTACAACTCAGAGGGTTGAACACCCGAACTCAACACCGAAAATCTAAAAAGAAGTTTTTGGTCACAGCCTATGTAGATAACAACTGCTCTAGTAGTCTGCTTGCACTTGACCGAAATTGTTTGTGTGTGGTGGAGGTACTCCAGCATATCCCCCGATGTCATGCAGGATAGACCTGAGTTCGGCCTATCTTTGAGTGAAGCATCGGCCAGCACTGAGGGCACTTCCACCACACATAAACAATTTTGGTCAAGTGCAGGCAGACTACTAGAGCTGTTATTATCTACATAGGCTGTAACCAAAAACTTTTTTTGATTTTCGGTGTTGAGTTCGGGAGCTCGTTGCCTCTTCTAACCTCGGAGTAACACCGGCGACTAAGTCGTCCAGCCCCTACCTGGGGCGGGTATTCATTCCCGCACCAGGAAGGGGCTGGCATGCGAGCTTAGCTACTAAGGTATGTAATCAATCATGTACCTTTTGGTGATTGTTATAGCAAAGGGGATTTTAAAAGCACGCACGTTCATTCCGTCCAAGCCCCAGTTCGGAGTTCGTGTACATATTCAATCTCGACTGCATGGGCGGACGTGCCAATGAAATGTTGGGTATGATACGGCGAGAGCCTGAAGGTCTCAGCTGCAGTCAAATATCACCAATGGTATCTGAAGACACCGATTGGTGAACAAGTAGGCAGTCATTGGGAATCCAATTAGACATGTTCAGGCTGTGCTACTGGGTGTACGAGTAGTAATAAAGATCTACTCGTACTTCCTCCTCAAGAATCAATGCGTGTTTTGAATTCCGGATCGTCGCGTCACATGTAGAACATTGTAGGTTGTGTGTCCAATAGAGATATAACATAACCCCTGCAGAATAGAATAGAACCAGGGAAGTCGCTGCGCCATACAACACAATTAACTCCGCCTCTAATAGAGAATTTTACAAGCCGTTATGATTTCATCGCTATGCAAAAAAGCCTAAGCGAGCATTGTTATTTTATTACCCTACAAAAGATAGAACTCTGCACCGTCCACTTTCCATAATCCCTTCCAGATCAATCCCGCAAAACACAAAAGCGTCAATCCAGCAAGACAGGCAATGCTGATTAGGTACAAGTCGTGATAACAGCCGTAAACCTTCATCTATATCGGGGTTCAATTTGTGGCGTTACAATATTCTGTAGTCAGTTAGTTAGTTGAGTAAGGCCGTGACTCTGGCATTCTCACAGTACTTTTTCAAGTGCATCGGAGGGTCTGGACCTCCGCGGCTGAAGACACTTCGAATGGCTTCAATTATCTGCTCCACGACTCCTTTGATACGCATCGTGAAGTCTTTCAGTACCGACCATGCTTTCTTGAGGAAACTGGAGATATAATCCGTAACAGTCTTTTGGAATCCATTTAGTATGTCTATGCACTCGGCGAAGTAACCCGCTGCTGGCTTTCGCTTTTCTTGGGGAAGCCCCCGGATCGACGCTTTGTAGTTATCTCTCATAACGTCGAGATGGTCGTTGTACTTTTTTTTAGCTTCGTCCGCTTTTTTGTCGATTTCTTCGTCAATTGCAGCATAGTCCCAATTATCGTTCGCCCAAAAATCCTCTTGTTGATTTTGCAACCAGTCGCAAAATTCTTCGTATATCTGTAACCCCTTCTTGAGCGCTCTAACCAGTAAATCTGCCAGCCCAGACCACCACGGTTTGCCCTGGGCGGGGTTGTGTCCGGGGTCGTACACCAGCATGGTCTCTTGCGAAAATCAGAAAAGCGCAAAAAGCGTTAAGAATAAGTCTTGAACTTACCACTGGGTATGGGGTCGGATCGAACAGGTATAGAGTATACGTATGTAGGGGGCCTGATGGCGGGGTATATATATAATACCAGTGTGTACATACTTAAAGTATACATTCGATCCCAACAAACCAACATGCGTGCAAACTACCAGCTGCAACCATATACTCTAACAGGATTTGGTTGTGAAGACGATATTGATTGGTGAACGAGTGACCGGCCAACCAGATATGTAAGGTCGCACTTATCCTGCCTCAAAAGTCGACTTAGACTGTTATTGATGTCTCGGATACTGGCACGCAGAAAGGCTGATCCGTTGTTTCATTTGCCCATTGCAGTCTAGTATGTTGGGGCGCATATGAAACTAGCCGATAAACAAACCGGATACCGCCAAATTCGGGGAAGTCGCTGCGCTTTATAACACACAACTTGAATCACTCCGCCTGTGTCTTGATCATGAGACATGGTTCCAGTTTGAATTACGAACAAATAGAAGTCCTGCAATACGAAACGCCGGCCATGAACAATTCCAACAGCTCGATTTCACCGATCATTGGATAGAAGTAAATAATAGCTTCTAGTGTAATAACCTGCCAGCAATGGAGTGCAGGGCGGATAAGATTGATTCGGTAAACGTTTGAAAATATGTATTGTCTTATGCTCGAAACAAGCACCCACGTGGGCGCGGGAAATCCGAGGCTTAGCTCAATGCCGTCTCCACAACACGCTTGTTCTGATGGGGATGAAGCGGGAGGGGGTTTCCCCACCTAGCCGGCTAGTCGGAAGGGGAGAAGCGAGCATTGTCATACTCTAGATAGAGTGAATACAGTATGATTAAAACAAACAAAACAAACACGCTTGTTCTTTCAAGTTAATTACTTGTTCAAAAAGCCCAATGGAATCCACCTACCAAAGTCCCACTTTCCAATTGGATTAGCAGTTAGTTACCAAGGGGAGCTAGCTTTCTGGCTGTTGGAGCTAGATACAAAAAAAGTACTTAGAAACTTGAACCAGAAGATTATCGTATAGCAGAAGTTGCAAAAATAAAATGTAGTATCTATATACTCAACTTATCGAATGAGCGGGCTATTCAGCGGATAAAACAGTTTTCGGCCCTAGCCAGTTTATATATTAACGGTAGAATCAATTAGGGTCCTGACAACGGCCATTCTGGGCCGTTTCTTGATGCTCAGAAACCCGTTTCGCCCGTTTTCCGGACCAACTTAAGAGACGTTTGAGAGTTCGTTTTACAGCTCATTACGGACTGGCCGTCATACCAGATAGCCAATAGGGCCCTCACGCCACTCAGTTCGAGACTCGCTTTCAGCATTTATCTCTCTCGAGTTTTGAGTTGTCAAGACCCTTATTACGGCATCCAAACAGCCTCAGGTGCCTCTCTAGATCTGCAGAATCTTTGCGATAGACACAGTTAGCTTGCTTGAAGGTTCGGATCAGAAACGAGTTGTAACGACAGCGTGAGGAGCTTAATTGACTAGCTAGTCTACTTGCGGAGATCATGTGGAATATCCTTTACCGTCATAACACTAACCGGCACAAGAACTCTACTCGAGTAGAGTACTCTAACCTAGCGCCTAAAACACCCAAGAGCCAGGATACTTACACTATCAGCCCTCAGAACCGGGCGATGAATGGAAATGGCTTGTTAGTGCACCAGTCAATTTGTGGTGTCACGGTCGACTTCATAAAATAGAAATAAAAACTAAGAAAGACACTGGCTTATTGGGGGCCCTTGAATCCTTTCTAGTACATACAAACTAATCTATTCACCAAGTGACCGGAGCTTTGAGGACCCATAGTATTTCAGCAGTAACGATCCTGAAAGCGTTTCAAACCAGCAAAACAGAACGCCTGAAAACACCGACGTGAGGACCCCTAATAGGAGATCTATTCGTACACAAATCTCTCAGCACGTTTATCACAGAAGTTATCGCTATTTCCCGTCCGAAGATCACTCGATAAATTACTATAACTATAAACTTAAGGCCCCACTGAAGAGAAGAGCGTATATTGAGTATTCCACTTTGAGCCAACTGAGTTTCGTCCGTCCCCATTCCAATACAAGACCAGCAAAAATTCCGAACTTGCCACTGATTCTAACAGAGAGTTATTATTCCACCATCCATGATACCTGTTTCAACCTACTGTATATAACCCGTAAATATAAAGCCAACATCATGCATTTGCTACTCCAGATTACATACATGTTAATATTCAGCATCCAGTTTATTAATCCCCTCCACTAATAATAAGTGCCAAGTATGTATCCACACGCTAAGAATAGCCTAGCCATCGTAGCCTCCTTCGATACTAAGAGGAATAAATTACAGCGTTGTGCTATAGCCACTAGGTTTTGGGTTTGGAGAAAAGTCAAAATTACCTTGTACAGTAATCCGGCAGATATTACTGTATTTTGAGTCAGATTACATATAAGTTGAGTATCGGAGGGCAACCAAAGAACAGCGCCTTTCCGAAGTTTCTGTCCTTTATCAGTTCATGGTAGAGGAATTGGGTATGACCGGTGGCACTAACTTGCTTCGTATTTCCAGTTACAGGAACTAGTAGTCTCGATTTTTTGGTTGTCATATCTAATCCGAATTACACATTGCACTGGCCGGCGCCGTATTGTTGATAGCGCAGTATTCCACTTCAAATAGTTCTTAGAAGGAATAATACGGACTCATCAACACTGATCTGGAGATCCTGTTGCTGCAGTTATGGGAATCGGATGGTTAATGTGTATCGTATTCTCTAGAGTCCAAAAAAGACGTTTCCCATGATGGCCGGACTCCTATACACTAGGGATAGCGGTTGAGTCGTCTTGTAGGGCTGAGTAGCATCGAGGCAATCTACTTCACAAATCTTACCGTGAAGTTCAAGACATCAAACCTCCAGCCAAACGTAGTTTGTCAGACGACTTGTTATCGCTGGTGGGCTTCCGCAAAGACCACCTGACAGACTAGGGAAAACGACGACCCTCGTTTATTAATGAATCGAGGCATAGGGTCCATTTTACTGCGGGGAAACCCTATCTAGGAAGAGGAGCGGAAACAAAGGAAGCAGTAAGAAACAGCACAGAAAGTACAGCGTTCTAGGAGAAGCTAGGGGTGGGAATATATATTTGCATAAGTATTTAATTGAGTATCTATTGGGAGGAACGTATTAAATTCCATTGCTACGATGACCGAGCCCTTTCTTAACGAGTCATTCTCAAGCTATGCCAGAGCAGCCGATGAATCGGTGTCATTCATTGTTAGTCACGGAGTGTGGTACACACCGGGTTCCGAGACTAGTCGACTAATTCATTGCGATACTGATCAGCTGGTGCTTGGATCATATTCGAGAACTCGGTCCGTACACGTCACAGCACTAATTTTCCATTTCGGACCCTGATGGTTCTGGAAAGATATCTGTCGGACTTTTTTGGCGATGTTAAATGCTGCGCTCAGCTTTAATGGAGCGATTAGAAGTAGGAGGTCACCAGACCCGGAGTACGCATGCCTTCAACCCTCGCTTGCCATTGAGCCTGCACCTAATAGCAACGTCAACTTCCACTGTCGCCATTGACGAGCCTCAATCATTGCGCACTGCCATTCAGACTGGCAAAGATGGCAAACAGCGTTCATAAAATCCAAATCTCAACCCATAACTTCTCTCCAACCTTCCTTCGCAATTCCTCCCGATCGAACTCTTCATCCCCAGCTTCGCAGCAATTAACTTCGATCTATCTTTTGTTCTAGGTTTCGATCTCGATCTTCTATCTTCTCCTTTTGCTCGACTATCGTTGCTTTGAATAATCATCATGTTCGTTAACACCTTCAACGTTTCTATCAAGCGCTCCTCCGAGGAAGAGACTCGCTTCCACAAAAGCTCCATTAAGAAGCTCGTCCAAGGAGTTCGTGGCATCTTTCACTTTAGCCATATCAAGAACAAGAAAAACAGATTCGGCAATCCCATCTCCTCTTCAAGCTTCATTTCTGCATCTAAAGATAATAGCGATAACAACGACAACAAATCAGAAATCGGGTTTGAGGATCCTTACACTACTTATGGACTTCTTGAAGAACCAGTTTTCTTTGATGACGATGAAGACGATAGTCCAACTACTTCTTCCTTCAAGAGAAAGAGGTCACTTGATTCGGATGATACCTTTTATTCCGCTAGGAGCAATGTCACCGTTGGTGGATTTGGATACCGTTTCGAGCCTCTAGAGAACACCAATAGTGAATACTAGATGGTGCTTATGATTATCGGAAGGAATTTGTTGGATTGCAACTAGATCATTTGGAGGAAATTTGAGACGTCTTGGGTTTGAATTTGGAGAAGGTTCGAAAGGAACTACAGTTGGATAAGAATGAATTGGGGATGGATTGGTGAGTTTTTATGATGATCATGATGGGAAACTTGTTTATTATTATCATGAAGTTCGAAGAGAATTGTATCGTTAGGGTGATGGATGATGAGGACCGAAATTTTTACTTTTGTTTCTTCGTTAGAGTATTGTTATCAATTCTACTACATCTACAATATAAATCTACTCCTCTGTGTTTCTACACCTACACTTTCTATCTGCGTAGGCGTTTTGTATTATCTCTTGATGTAAATGTCAGAGTTGCGTAAACCTGAACTCTTTGCACATCGCCTTCTCCCATTCAAAGCGGAGCAAAAGGTCCTCACCAGTATCTTCACGCTTACCAGTCATCGTTTGCTGCACACAGTCTAGCCATGAGTAGATGCAGTGACGGATATCTGAGAATCGTTGTCGTATGTATCTCTAGCTCTAAAACCACCTCTAATAGTTCGTCGTCCACTCGCCCGTTTTAGATCATGAGTCAGAAAATTATCAAAAGTGCTGCAGCCACACAAGGATTTCTCTTTAAGAGTGATTTACTTGTTTGTAGCATAAAATCGAGCATTCATAATTCTACAACGTGGCGCTTCACGCGGCAATTTTGGAGCTCTGAGATCGACACAGGGTTCTTCTCGTTTGGCCACGTCTGGTGGAGGCCCTGTTCTCTGGTTTAAGAGCCGCAGAGTATATATAGAGTGGCCAGCTGTGTGGATTACACCTTACCCAACTGTGAGACAGAATAGCAGCTATTCCCCGGGGCAGCAGCCTCTAATGAGATGCAATGGAGAAGCAGTAGGAACAGTGCGTTCAACTCCGATTATTTCGAGCTATAGTGAACTTTATGTATGTTCCGATCTGGTTGTCAAGTAAATCGCATTGTCAAGAAGCTGGCCCTCTTACCAAGGGTGCCGCTTTGTGACTGGGTTGACCTGTTTGGAAAGTGACGGGTTCCAGTTACTAAGCAGTGGACTTGGTGACTGGGTCGACCAGTTATAAAGTGAGTGGCCATAATACAAGCCATAATATTTATTGCTCTGGCCAGAGCTTGTTGCTTGTATGATGATTGATTGTATCTATCCATTAAGGCTACAAGGCTATATATACAGTGCAGTGTATCCATACTAGCTCGTCTATCTTTATCCTGCTGAGCCTCGTAAGCCTATATCTGTAAGATTTAGTCTCACGGAGGCTGAGGCTGATGTTCTAAGTATATGACAAAACTCACTTTATGATCTATGTTGAAAATATTCTTGACCCATAGCTAGTAGCTCGGTAGCTGATGAGTACACGGAGAAAAAGCAAAAGGGGAAAGGGGGGAGGAATAGAGGAGGGAGGGAGATACAGAGTAGCCAAATAGTTTGGATGCTTGTCAATTCTCACTGGGTGTGATTCTCATGGTACCTTATCAGCACCCCAAAGCGACCAAGCCAACCATCTATTACCGTCAGAACTGCAAACTGCAGGACCAATTTGGAACTTTGGAGTTCACTCTCCGACTGAAGTGAATAGGGAATATGGTATATATCTGATGGTCTAGTGTACTAGAAGTATTAGATTTGTAGAGAGAACATACTGAGAAAGCGGAGAACGACTCATTAAACACCAAGCAAGTTCCAAAGTTTTCGCTTTGTTACTTTATAACTGGGTCAACCTAAGCAGTAGCCCCATCATCAAGCGCTCTACTTCACCACTGGACCAGGCCTGCTTGCTAAATAAGTCGACCCAGCTGGAAAGTGTACCCCTTGGTAAGTGGGCCGGCCTCTTGACAAAGTAATTTACTTAACAACGGGATCGGAACATATACATTATCGCCGGTCTTTTGTGACGCTTAAGTGTTCGATAGGATTACTGTAGCGAGCGTCGATGTTCGGACGAGTGTTTCAGCGTAGCGCTTTTTTTTTTGTTGAGGCCACCGTGACAACTTTTTTTGATCGGATAGAATGTCCGTGACGCTGCTTTTTAGTCCTTACGTATGAGGTGTAGGATGGTACGAGGGTACCGCTGTGAGAGGGTGAGTTGGTGAAGCAGGGACTCAAATATGGGGATGCTTCACTGTGAAGACTTAATTTGTGAGCGTGACAACAAAATAACGTACCCAACACTACCGCACAAAGCCTCCGTGATGCGGTACGTCCAAACCTCGACGCTCGCTACAGTATATCGTCAAATACGATTCGTCTTGCTCGTGTTTTCCGTTTGTAACATCAGCCCTGTCGTGTCACCGACCCAGCAACAGCTGCTGTTTAACTGAGGTTCAGCTGCTTATGGAGAAATACCTTTTTCTAGAGAGAGAGTTTTATCCATCGGAGACTGGGAGTAAGATTCCTGTACCAATAGCACTTGGATATGATAGAATAGGAGAGCGCATCCGGCATCTTCAGCTTTTCTCTTCTGATATCATCTCTGCAAAATGTGACAGGTAGTGCCAAGAGAAAACTACTACAGCTCATGTCCAGTCGTATCCGACTCCCCGAGGCGGGAGTTGATTCAGGATCTTGTATCTAGTTCCCTTTGGTTGTATGGTTACAAACCGGTGGTAACACGGCGCAAACGACTGTAGCTAGTTAAAGCTTGTTTTCTGCGCCTAACAATTTGAGTTGCACATGATGCTGATCAAGAACTACATCTCATGCTGTTGTCGACCAAACGCGAGGGCTACAATATCCGGATGCCCACTAGCTGTCATGACGATGACATTTCTGCACATGCTTGTCAGCAGTGACGGCTCTGTTTCACACAGCTGTGTTTTGAGCTTGTGAACGGCTGGCACTGAGGAACCGTTCTCTGACTGGCACTAAATCCGGCAAGCGGGGTGGTAGGGCTGGATACATCTGGCATGATTGACCATAGTCTCCAATGTGGTCAACTACTGGCCTTACCTTTAATATTTCGCAATGCAAGTCTGAGGTTGAGAAAGCCGTACATGTATGTGGATTACACGTATTGATAAGTTTAGAAGATAAATTTTCACGAATCTACGATGTAGTACATTTGGTAAGTTTCGATATTGATGGTGCCTGGTGAGCAAGGTATACTATTAGTTGGGCTGGTGTCTCGTTCAACGATCAAAATTGGGGAGACCAACAGAGCTTATATGGGTCGGTTCCCAAGTTAACGGTGGAGGCAAGTTTCGTAGAATCTTGTTGACAGAGGACTTATCGTGGTCTGTTTGTCGTGTCAATTACTGTCCGGTTACGTTCACCAGGCACCCGTCAAGGTGCTCGGATGCACTTCTAAAGTACTTTTCGCAGTAAAACTACGCAAAAGATACTTAATTGGTGGAAACTGCTTTGTTGCTCTAGACGCATGTGGTTGGCTTGAACCGGGTGCAGAACAATGCACCTGCTACTTGGCACGAGGTGCTGACGACGCCACAACAATCCCACGAATGATCGCCTAAAGATCAGTCTGACGGCAGCTGGCTGAAGAAGCTGCGTGCAGCTTGCATACCCGATGTCGACAGCAACTTTTTAGCTTGAGGCCATAAAAGCGATTGCAGTGCTAAATCGGCGCAGGAATTTGGCAGCAGTCACCTTCTTATCTATGCAGTTGGACCATGCAACAGGGTAGCCCTATGCTCAATGACGGCTTATGAATCCGTATGGTGCCCATATCGGAAAAGGGTCGTGTGTCGTGGATGTAGTGGAACACAACGATGTCGTCCAATAACGTATAGTTGTACCCCGAGCCCCCAAAAAAATGACAATCACCCACCTTCTTTGCCTTTTCACTCAGCCGGTCGAGAGTGGCAGTTGTGGCTGCAGTAGTCCAACAATTGATTGGTTTTCCTGCATGAATTGGTGATAGGTCAAGAAGATGATAGCTATGGGTTCTAGACGCTCTCCCCGCAAACTTACTAAGGGCTATAAGGGCTACGCATGCAAATAACTTGGGCAGAGAGATACACGACTGTCGCCACTGTGGTGGGCTGTGCATGGGTCCAATGCAGTGTGCAGAGAACAAAATGCTACATATAATGGGTTGCTCTAAGGATTCCGATATTAAGGTTAATTAGTAGATCCAACCCCTCCTAGGGCTGCAGCTCGAACTTTTCTCCTTCTGAGCTTATTTTTGAATTGAATGTTTTGCAAGAATGAAGTACAAAAAGTGAGCGGAGATGTAGAATTGGCTGTCGCGATAGCGGAAAGAGGTGTGCTAACGGTGTTCTAGGCATATGGAAGAGTTGAAGGTGTCGGAGTGGGACTCACAGTATCTCAATTACAAGGTATGCACCCCAATCCCAAGGCTTTTCAGTCGGCGCACGTTCGACGCGACTGACTAAGTGACCACACTCCAGGCTGGCAAGAAGAAGATCAAAGAAGTCTGCGCCGCGATCCCAAACTCCGAACAAAGCGGTAGCAGTAACCACAATCTCATCAGCGCTCTCCTCCACGGCCGCGCGGGGTTCCAAAGAATCGAGGACCAAAAACAACAATCTGTGTATCAGAAGAAGACCGACGACTACGACCATGGCGCGCAACGATCACCCTTTCTCACCAGCCCTCTCATCACTCGCATTGCTTGTATGAACTTCCCTAGTTCATCCGCGAATCAGAAGCCGTTGGTATTCCGTGACACGGTGTTTGCGCAGACAAAAGCTGAGTCCGAATTCACTGAGTGGCTGCTCGCTGAGGTCGCCAGGATCGAGGCATTCTACAAACAGAAGGAGAACGAGGCGTTAGCGCGATTCCGCGCGCTCGAAGAGCAGCTGGTGATAATGCAAAAGATGGCCGGGCGAAACTCTTATGCTGAGGTTATACTTAGCAAGCTTGGACAAGAGCCAGAAAATAGTGAGGATGCAAAGATAAACGAGGGCAATCTCCATCAATTCTTCAAGACCCCCGAGGAGGAAAGTTATGCCGATTATGAACGTTCTAGCAAGTATCGGAAGCCCATTAATAAACCGGTTGATCAGGCCGTTATAAAACGGTTAAAACACGCTTGCGCCGAGTATTATCGCCGTTTGGAATTTTTGCGTTCTTATATTGCTGTCAACCGCGAGGCGTTCCGGAAGATCACTAAGAAATTCGATAAGTTGTCGGGCTTGGGCATGTCCTGCGGGTTCATGAACAATCATATCATCAAGTCTTACTTTGGCGGGATGGAGAACAAGTTGGATCAATTGATTAATGGTACCGAGTTGTTGGTGGCTAAGTATGTATATCAACATCACTGGGTGTTTCCAGGGGACTATGGGTTGCTAATCCAGTATACTTCATCAGGTTCTTTTGGGGACACGACCGCAGAAGAGCTGCCGCCAAGTTGCGGACACGAGGAAACAAATCAGGATACCATTCGTCGTTCCTACGAAGTGGCATATACCTCGGAGCATCATTGATTTTCCTGAATGATGGTATATGGGAAGGAATAGTTATGATAAACCCGAAAGCGAGTAATGATGAACACGCAGAACGCACTCGATTTGTCATGCGGGTGAGTAGTTAATGCTCAGTAAACGATGAAGACTAATTTTTCAGCAGCTCTGGGCTGGCATCGCGTTGATCCTTCTTCAAGCGTTACTCTTCTCTATCAACTTGCGGATGTGGGCGCGGAACAAAATCAACTATCCCTTCATCTTCGAATTCGATCCTAGACATAGTTCAAACTACCGGCAGTTTTTAGAAGTCAGTATACACGCACATGATGGATTGCCCAGCTAATATTCTTAGATACCATCATTTTTGGTTCTGGTTTTCAGTATATGCTTTTGGCTCAGTATCCATGACTTCTGGCCAGGAAAGTTTGATATGATCCACTTTCCAATAATATACGTTAGCTTTGTGGCCGCCATCATATTCAACCCTTTTAAAGGAGTGTTCTTTGGCCATTCGAGAATGTACTTTCTGACTACACTTGTAAGAAACCCACTCCTACCATGGCGATGACGAACTAGTACTAATCAATTTTTATGAACAGTGGCGACTCGCATTATCCGGCTTCTACCACGTTGAATTTAAAGATTTCTGGTTGGGGGACATGCTATCTTCCCAAGCCTATGCGTTCTCTGTACGTTCCCCAACCCTACCCACCACTTCCCCACTGACCCCGTAAAGCAAGTTTACCTCTTCTTCTGCCTCTATGCGCAAGCCTGGGTATGGCCTCGCGACTGCGATAGAGACTCCATGAAGCTATGGGGCATCATTGGCGTCCTCCCAGCATTCTGGCGTTTCGTCCAGTGTTTCCGCCGTTGGGCGGACTCCAGACAATGGTTCCCGCATCTTCCAAACGCTGCCAAATACTCGCTAGTGCTTATGAACTCGGTTGCGCTAAACCTGTGGCGGACGGATAAAGATAATGGTGTTTACCAGGCGACGTTTGTGGGGGTGGCGTTTGTTAGCTCTACCGTTGGATGTAGTACCCCCTTCCCCTCCATTCTAAACAGTGCTAACGGGCTTAGTGTTCTGGGATGTCGTCATGGACTGGAGTCTTATGAACCCTTACGCCCCACACCCGTTCCTGCGAGATGAGCTCTTCTTTAAGAAGTCGTGGGTTTACTATTTCGCCATTGCTTCAAACACCCTGCTGAGGTTTACGTGGGTGTTGTTTGTATTCCTGAAGCACTTAGAACGGTGGTCGCCGCTGGTAAGCTTCTGTATCGCCTTTGGAGAGGTGCTGAGACGGTTTGTGTGGTGCATCTTTCGGATGGAAAATGAGCACAAGGGAAAGTAAGTACTCCCTTCCACTGTTCGACTACTGTAAATACGTTTTCTGATGGGGTGCGTTGTAGTGTCCAGGCAATGCGTGCATACCGTGATCCCAAATTACCGTATCAATTTCATGAATGCGATAAACCGGCGCCGGCACCGATGAGTCCGGCGGTTGACGAGCCGGATGCGATACCACTGATTGAGCTGCCGATAGTTAAGATGCGTGAGGATCTGGAGGCGAGAGCTCAAGAGGCGTCGGGAATGGTGAGAATGTCAACATTGCATCGTCTTGGGAGGACATTGACGACGGCACATCGGAAAGATTATGAACGGAAGACGAGGACTGTGGAGGAGGAGGGGGATATTGAGGAAGACAAGGAGGAGGAGGTGGAGGAGGTGGAGGAGGAGGTGGAGGAGGAGCATGATTGTGAGGCTGCTGGGCAAGGGGCATGTTTGCATTTGTGAGCGATATGCGAGTGCGGTATTGTGATTGACCTGGAGATAGAACTTGTAACGTGTCCAAAGTCATCAGCAAAATTCATACAATATCATAATCAGAACGAACAAACGGGTAATCTAAAAAAATGATTGCCCTTTCAGGCTTTCGTCACCCTTTCCTCATCCAGGCCCATACACGTGTACATTTCTCCCACAGGTAAAGCATATAAATACAATTCTCCCCTTTTACTATTCTCATAAACCATAGGTTTCATTTTCACCTAGAGTCGGCAGAAAGCCTGCGACTCAGGACACGAGAGCACCCTCTCACCATTCCCTCTAAGTCGCAAACCTCTTCCTCCTCTCCTCAGCTTTTCTTTTCTCCGCCGGATCTACGGCCGTAACACTCTTCTGCACGCGCCCGGTCTGCACCCCATTCCTATTCCCATCTCCATTTCCACGTTTCCTTCCCTCCGTAAACCTCCCCCTCTTTCCACCTCCCCTCCCACCCTGCTGTTGCTCCCGTCGCTTCCGCTGTTGCTCCGGCAGCGCATCATCAAGCCCGCCCACTGTTGCCGCTACTTTCTCAACACCAAAGCGTTTCTGTCGCTCTAGCGCCTTGAGCGCATCTGACTCCTGTGCGCTCAGGCCAAAACGTTCAGCACGCTTCTTGCGTCGCGCGATTTCATCGTCAAGCGAGGTGGTGGGAAGGTTTGCGGCGAAGACTGGGGCAGGCGCAGCAGTGGAGGTGGTAGGGGCGGACTCGGAGGTCACCGTCGAGGGTGACGACGGCTCGTTTCCGGTTTTTGTCGTTGCGGGTGCGGGAGCATCGGCTTTGGGTGGGTCGTCGAAGAGCGCAGCGATAGATTTGCGCGCGGGCTTTGATGGCTGCGCTGGGGCCGCCGTTGTGGAGGGCTTTGTGGTTGTGGCGCCGGTGTCATCAGACCAGTCAACGGTGTATTCTTCGGTCGGGAGATGAGAGTTTGTCGGCTCTGCTGTTGGTGTAGTAGCTGCTGGGGGAGCTTCTGGGGTGGCGGTGGTGGAGGAATCGGCCGCGGCCAGACGCGCGATTAACTCCGTTTTGAGGCCGTTTGTGGGGAGCTGGCGCGATGTGAGGATCTCGCGGAGCTTGGGGACGGTGAGTTTAGTGTAGTCCGTCATTGTTAGTGTTGGAGGCAGAGATAAGGTTGTCGATGGATGGTTGGAACGCGTTCGGAAACCTGTCAGAAAGGGGCGCGACCAAGTTCAGCTGGAGGAGGGACTCAGGGATACGCGTGCACAGCGTAGTGCTTGGCACGATATGTGAGTAAATGACCCAAGATCAGAGAGGATAAAGAAAAGGAGGAAATATGAGCGGACAATTGTGCAGAGAGGAGGAGAGGGGTATATCTGTACACATACTTCATCTTTCTTGTGGTGTAGCTCTGTTTGTTTGTATTTCCAAGGCTCCAAGGTTTGTTTGTTTAACCCGCAACTCTAAACAACCTCACCACCGTCACCAGAACACATGATGCAATGAACGAGCAGCAGCGCCAACCTTTCACTACCGTGTCGCCATCGAAGCGCAGAAACATCAAGCTGCAGCGGATATTCGATGACACCAAAATCGACAGACCCTGCACAGTTCCCGCATCGCGAAGGCCGCCGCTGAGCGAGGTCAGCAATCATGCAGAGAATACTGGGAGGAGGAGGAAAAAGAAGAAGGGAACAGAGTTTAAGATCTTCGAGGACCCAGTGAAAGAGGTGATGAGGGAAAGTAGGACTGGAATCCACAGCCCATCACCATCACCACCGCCGTCATCTCCTGCTCATGAACCAGCTCCCCGAGTATCTCGAACGCGCACTTCAGTTCCATCCCTCCCACCAACAGCCCTCACCGCGCTCCTCCTCTCTCACGCAAACGCGCACCCTCCTCTACCGCCACTCCCTACACCGCCCCGCTCCCGCCTCCCCCACCAGAAACGCCCGAGCGTTGCCCAATCCCCGTCACCACCTCCCCCACCACCACCTACCAGCTTTCAACCCCACCCACGAGCGTCCAAACAAACTCCACGGCCCTCCTTCACTCTCACCTACCTTCCCCCACTCCAACACCACTCGGAACACGCCATCATCTCCCTCTCCCCACCAACGCACCTAACCATCACCCTCCGCGGCAGCCCGTACACATACCGTATCACCCCGTCTTCTCCTCCAATCATCACCGTTACCGACCGCCCCGCACAGTCACGAACCACTTACCCCCTGCCCGAATTACCCTACAAGCACCTCCCCGCATTCCGGTACGCGCGCCGCTTTGTCGCCGCTGTTCGCCGCCGCACACTCCTCGCGTATGGCGGGATCGAGGGCGCGCAGGGTCGCATCTGGGCTGATGGGAGGGGGGTGGTGACGTTTGCCGGCGGTGTGGAGGTGGATATTTTGCCGGATGGGGAGGTGAAGGCACCGGTGGAATTGGTGGAGGAAGCGAGGCGGGTTTATAATTGGTTGCTAGAGCATCCACGGCCCGTGTATGAGGATGACAAGGAGGAGTGGAGGAGGACGGAAGAGACGAGATTTGTTAGGGGGGTTGGGTGGTGTCAGGAACTGGGTGAGGGGAGGTGGAGGATGAAGTTTTTGGATGGTGTTGGGTTAGAGATTGGTGGAGGGGTTGTGTGGATTCGGGATGGCGTGAGGAAGAGAGTGGAAGATGGGCTTAGGGATCCGGAGGTCAGGAGGAGAGTGGCAGAATTTGTGAAGGCGGGTTTGTAATGTGTGAAAGGCGGATATGTATTTCTATAATTGCGGGAGAGGGTAGGGTTTGTAGTTTGTAGGAATGAGATGTATTCATTGATACGCTCATCTTGGCTCCCAGTACGCGCCTACGGAATTTGATAAGAGGTGCGGTATTTTAACTTCTGCATATCTATTATCCATCGTAAATCAGTTGTTTGCTGCGTACTCTACTGGCCACTGAGGTTCGGACACCGTCCGTTGCTAACAGTTAATTCCACTTTGGACGGCCAGTAGGACAATTTCGGAATAAATGGGCCCGTGTTGAGACTGAACCGCCGGACCTACGCCGGCACAGTGAGCACTGCTCAATTGTAAGGAGTGCAGGGAGGGCAGGTGGGTGAAATGGTGGGCTTCCTGGGAAAATATCCTGCAATATGGGTTTGTTATTTTAAGCATACTCGAGGGTGCTGACAACTTTATTGCTTGGATGTTGGCCTGCTGATGTTGACCAAGGCAGGAAAATCGCTGAACAGACACTCCGTGCTGACTGTCGACAACCGAATCTTAGCGGCCGATATAGTATATGATATGAGCACAACCTGAGGGCACATCCGTACAAAATTTAGGGGATGGGATATTCGTGTAGACCAAATGCGGAATGATAGCTTGTGACTAAAATCGATGTGCAAAGCTCAATCACAACTAAGCACTTCCTCGCACTCACTATTACTACAAAATCACTATCGTTCTCTCAGCGTTGTTCCCAGCCAGACTTTGAATCATGAATAGAAATTACATATCAGACCGTAACCATCACCCGTACTGAGCGAGTAATCACGTGCTTCTAACTTGCGGTGCTGGCGTAGATACTCTAAACAGAAATGGCAGGACAAACGGCGATATTAGTATAGCAAGAAAAGGGTTGCAATTGGTTAGATTACAATCCTTCACCTGGTGTTTAAAGTACCCGATATGACGATTAAAGTACTTACACTGATGTTTGGAGCACCGGTGTTTAAAGCACCTTCCCTGTTAGCTAAGCTAGAGGATCAACTCTTGTATGTCTAGACCGCATAATCACGACAATACTGAAAAGGCTACGGAAACCAAATCATTGTATGTTCCTGGCTTGCAGGCGTAAATGGCGGATAAAGAGGAACTATTAACTACTGCTGCATCGTCGACCACTTTCACCAGCATCAGTACCTCGTAGCAGGTTTACAGGGGCTCCCAAAAGTTGCCTTATGATACCACTAGCTAGCGAAATTAAAGAGAGTAAAAGAATGAAGTTTCAAGCCTCAGTATAACACCTGGTTTTATAACATCAGCTAAGCTAGGCGTCGGTTGTTGTTTATGAAGGGCCCGAACTGTGACAATGGAAAAACAAGGGGGCGAAACACAAGAGAGCTTTACTGAGCCCGCAGTGAATCAAGAGGAGCACTTCGCTATCACAACTATATGCGTTTCACTAGTATTAAAAAGTAGTATAGCCTTGGTATCACGCACTTTCACCCCTATCTCTGGGTACAGACACTTATCTATGACCCAAGGACATAGTAGATGACAAAACGGATGAGCATCATAGGTTTCGAGCTTGCGGCTTTAGCGTTTACAGCACCGGATATTTAGAGCACCATTTTCTACCAGTTGAGCTAAGGCGTTATGTTTACTGCTGGTATACATGTTATGGGATGCTGGGTCGCAAACCGGTTCAGGACAAACTGGGATCACTCATCCTTTCGCCAGACCTTGAATTCCATAGGAGGTAGTCTGCAGTCTTTCCACAGAAATACCAGAATACCAGGATGCAAAACTGTTGGCAACCATCTAGCTAAGATCACCGAGGACTGATTTGAGCCCGTCAGTGCGAGACCCGTCCCATGTATCTTTTGGGATCTTCCGCATGTCGAGGCCTACGACCTCCACAGGCCAGATATTCTCCACAACATATAAATTAGGATTTTCGACCACCTCATGACCTATATAGAGAACATTCTACAACGCCACGGGAAAGCTGCTTTATTTGGTCAGATCTGAGGCTGCATCCCTCCATTCCCCGATTTCTACCGCTGTGGCAAAGCCTGCCAACAAATTTCGTAGTAAAAATATGAAATTTCAGTCGCGTTATCTACCCGACACTGGAAACAGCATTGCATATCTCAGAAGCGAGCAGTCTTCCGCAGAACACTGGCCTGCGATCGGTTACTGGTATATTGGAGCCTTGTGGTGTAGTGCTAAGTCCATATGACCGAGACTCTCAACTATCAAGTGGACTATCTAGAGGAATTCTATATAATCAAGGACCTTTTCACAGTCTTCCAGAAGTCAAAGGCACAGACACCGTCACCCACACATGCATGAATAACCCATAGAAGAAACTCAAGGCCCGACATGCCATCGGAGGCCGAATGCTGATGTTATTTGTGGGACGCGGAGAAGATGTGCCCCCAACTTGATTTCGTTGGCCTAGAGTTTTTCGTCGCTCGCAAGCTCACTTCTCAAAACCTGTGAGGAAACAGACGGATGGTCTACGAGAGTAATTAAAGCATTCTAGGACCAAAAGTAGACCCATGGTTTCGTGGGCGGTCGCGTCCCCTAGGGGATATTTCTGCCTAGGGAACGGTGTGTTCTAGGACCATTCTAAGGTCTCTGGCTTCTTTCTCGGCTTTAGGCTCGAGTTATGGTTACAAGGACTCAATTATGGATCCTCAGTCCCGAGGCTGCATGGATGATCCAACGGCTTAAAACTCAAACCATATTCCAATATAGTTTGTGGATATGTGTGTTGGACTATCTACCTTCACTGCGTAGCTAGCTTATCCGGTCGGTTCTTGAGTTAGTTATCAATTATGAATAGCTGACACGTCGCGGCTATGTCGTACGACTACGAAGTACTTCGCGAATCTCCGTAAGTCGATTTCCAGCTTTCGCCGGCACGAAAGTCTGAAATTAGTTGATATCTTCGGCGCTACTTTGAAAGCGTGGGGATATTTCTAGCTTTCCGATCGCAGAGCGACTTTCTAGCTTCTAGCGGGCAAGACTGCAGTTCGGAATTAGGTTTACCGGCGGCTAACTTAAGGTTCACCGGCCTGGGAAACTCAGACTCTAACTATGTTCACCGGCCCAGGAAACTTTTGATTTCCACGCAGAAAGCATTGAGTACGCAGGAAGGTTTATGAGCGTAGGAAGATCTGGGAGTATACTTTGCGATTTCAATTGTGTAGATTTGAAACGAGATCCATTGCACATTATACGGTGCGAAAGAAGACTGGTTGTGAATGGAGAGACGCTGCGAAAGCGGAGAAAAGCTGGAACGTTGACGGTGCTTTCCGAAATTCGCACGAACTTTGAAAGCGACCCAAAGTTCGGCGATGTATCTATGTATCTACTACGATAGCTCCTGTTGAGCGATAATTGTCGAGAGGGCTTGATCGTGACTTTGTCAGCTTGTACCTAAAGGCTCGGCTTTGGTTGTGTTTAGTGTTTTAGCTAGACTACTTTGTTCTTTTCTTCTCTCTTGGCATCATCTGAATAATACTTACCTTCTCTTTTCTTCTCGAGTCTATGATCGTGATCGTGATTCTTCCATCGTCCAAGAGCGAGGCCATCACAATAAAGCGTACCCCAACCAACTACCCACTCCCGCCACTCTTAGTAGCAGATCCCATCGAAGACAATTTCCAACTCAACAATAGACGAAGCTGCCCCCTATGATTGGGCTCATAAAATCCATTCCGGAGGAGAAGCCGGCCGAAGAAGAATTCAATCGCCAAAACCTGCTAGTTACTCCTTCCTTTAGCTGTTTCTTTGTCAATTCAACGACTCAGTTGACACCTAATGTGTTCCTAAGCGGGCCGGGAACACGCACCCGAAGTTGAGAAAAGGGTATCGCGAACTCAGTGCTGTGGAAAGGAGATCCTGTTATACGCGACAACCTCCTCTATTTGGTTACTGGTGAAGAGTCCGCCAAACCGGTACTGGTCGGGGCAAGAGCTGGAGGTGGTGGCATGACGTGCGGCATGAAGTTGAAGAATCAGGGCGACAATGCTACCTATATGCTACAGTGCAGACATGGCTACAAAGCCGTTGGTCATATCCTTATTATACCTGGACATATGCTGACGTTCTTTGGTGACCAATGTAGTTACCTCGTACCTTCTAGAATTAAGGCGGCTGTGGACCAACTCAAAGACCAGATGGAGTCTCAAGAGGATAATGTATTCCCAGTTGAGCATCTGCGCCTGCTGAAACGCGTAGGAGCCCGGGCAGAAGGCCCTTCCACAACCTATTGTACCCAATATCAGATTATCTACCTATCTATTGGCATTATTGGGCACTTGTCACCGCCGCATCTAGATGCAGCGATCACAAAGTTACGGCTCCAGAAGTACTCTATTGAGTGCTATGTCTTGAAACCTCCAATACGCTGAAGTCCGATAGGAAGATTTGTGTTGCTCGGTAGAGATCGAGGAACGCTGATCATCCAAATGCCCTCACCGGGTTATCTCTCGATACAAAAGACATCGCTATAGTAAACTTTAGGCAAGGGTCTGAACGGTATCTTACCAAATATGGCGCAGCGACCAGGTACACAAAGTTCTAAGTACTCGATAAGACTATGACACTGCATGATGGAAGAGAATGCCTGGGTTTAGTACCTTTCTCTTGTGGAACAATTTTCTTCGGGAAGCTAGTTAATGAGCCCGGAGATTTCTCAGCCCCGGTGTTCAGCCCAGATGGAGTTGTTTACGGTCACATATTAGCCAGATTGGTTGCTTCGGAGATTTGGTTTATGATAACCTAGAAACCATTAACTGGACTCAGCCGCTTTGGCTATAACTTCAGCCTTGCATAGGCGAATGGAGGCTTTGACGTAGATTTTTCGTTTACTGGTATGCGGTTGACCATTGGCTACGTCGCCATTACTATCCCATTACTATCTTTTACTAGCAAAAGCTCAATCCTTTGGTAAACGCCCTCGTGGGCTAGGGCTACTGCAGCACTTTATATAGTGGAACTTCATTCTACCTGCGGTGGCAACTGGACTGCGTAACGGTTCCTGGATGGCAGCCACCGAACAGGAGGACTTGCTGCAGAAAAGCTAGCTGCGCGCGGTAGCGTTCGTCTCGGTAGATCATATGTATGTATCTCTGCGCTACAATATCTAGTAACTACCGGAATATCAGACGTTTTGAAAATAGACTTGTCTTGTTTCACTCTAGGATGACCAGCTCCTGTTTGTTCGACAAAGTTACGTTTCTGGCAATGAACTGTACAATTTTAGAAGACGGCTTTAAACGTATAACAAGAGCATACCTAGTTTACTTGCTCGCACATGCCATTGAATACTCGCATTTTTAGACTATGAATTTGACATTCTGTTCATAAGCAGCTTGCCAAATTCGAATCTTTGGAGCAGGTTGGAGTCAAGTACACCTGAGAACATGGAAATGGGACAGCTTGGGGTTGGCTGGAGATGGTAGAGACATACTGGGTGTTCGCTGGAGGTGGCTGCTTGTAGGAGGTACTGGGGGATTATGAGACTTTGGATTTATGTTAACGTCGGTGTGATAATTAACTACTTAGCTATCTAGGTATTTTTTGTACTTATGTTAAAGTTAGATCAGTTATATGCTCATTTGACAAGTGGAAAGACTGGCTATTAATATTGACGTATTGAGACTTGTAGCTTTTGCGATACTGATTATTATCGATTATTATTCAGACTACCCCACCGAAATATCTCAAATTATTCAAACTACCCTTATTTTTAAAATATTATTCACACTACTCTCAGTGTACAGACTGTGATTTTGAATGAGTTTAAGCAATGGGGCCCTTTCTTTCCAGCTTCCAATTAGCACTCTGAATACACCATCTACAGTTGTTTTCTCTTCCACAATTGTAAGAATGGATAGTCCTGCACACACTGTGACACATCACACCCAAGCCAAAGACCTGTACCAGTCCAGTGCCCTCTGGATAGTGTTGATGCAGTAGTTCCGCTTACAGTCGGCCAGGAGTTCGACTCTTTTCAAGATTTCAATGCAGCGGTATATGAGTGGGCTGTCAGTTCTAATTACTCTGTACGCTTGCAAGTCAGACTGGCAACGAAATCTATTTTGCTATAAGACAGCAGCAGACTGTGAGTTTAAAGTCCACGCAATCTAGAAGGCAAGTAAGGAGAAGCTAAGCTGGACTTAGAAGCAGATTCAGAATGAGATTTATCATGTTATAGATTACTTTCGCAGTACTCATCTTGGAAAGCCTGGGCAATTTTTTATATAGGGAGGCGGGAGTAGTTTGAATAATATTTTGAAAACAATGATATTTTGAATAATTCGAGATTTCAGGGGGGTAGTCGAATAGTAATTGCATTATTATTGAAGGGGAATCTACATTTTACTAGGTGCCAATTCTTAGTCGACAGGTCTAGGGCAAACCATACCCGCAGCAGGGCAAGTAGTTAGTCTGAATGGGAATCCCCGTTTCCCTGTTGATTACCTCTGGTGATATGAATCATGGGACGTGGGGATGGAGTTTCATCAATTTCTACACTACGTCACTCGGATCTCTAATTACCAATAGTGTTGCATGTGTACCTGCATCGTGAATCTCAGCTCCGTTTGCAGTCCCAGCTCCCGTTTGATGGCTCGTATGAAGATGATGCCGTGTATGAGGATATGCATGGTCTGTATCAGGATCAGGGAGAGCAGCTCATGTCAAGATAGTGCAAACGCATATGCAAACGGATATAGATATGAGAGCTTGTACATATACGGGCTTTAGCTCTTGAGAGATCAGTCAAGTCAATCAAGAAGTCATTCGAGCATCCAAAGTAACAAATAGTATTGCGATATGGAGGGGAGAACCGTGTTCGTGTGTATAGACAATGGTATAGAGAGAAGAGAGGAAGAGAGGAAGAGATATAAATAAGAAAGTTGTATCCCCAGGTATCTTACCATTAGCCCTGCTTACAGTCATGATCAGCTCGTGTCAAGTCTCAATATATGTAACAGCCCTTCTAAGCGCACCGGCCTCTGCAAGAAGCATTTCCAAGGTCCAACCTGGTATTTCGAGATCAATTAGCTGTACACCTGATGGGAAGAGTGAAGGCGGGGAGGCCCTGGAGAGTTAATTATGACAACAGATAACCGAGGCTGCCTAGATCTCCTATGGTGGAAGGAAAACGTGAGATACGTCTTTTAAAAAGGCCCATGAGAAGGCGTCATGAGAAGGCGTCATGAGAAGGCGTCATGAGAAGGCGTCATGAGAAGGCGTCATGAGAAGGCGTCATGAGAAGGCGTCATGAGAAGGCGTCATGAGAAGGCGTCATGAGAAGGCGTTGTAAGAAGGCGTTACAGCACGTTTTAAACTTTCATGGAAATACGTCCAAAAGGCGTTATATCATGTTATATGGAAAGGTGTTCAAAAAGGTGTTACCATGTAATTCCTATCCTACAAAATTGTCAAATCACCCATATCATATCCTCCCCCGCTGATCCTGCACTCACTCTGTTAGTTAGTGCTAACGCAGTGTAGATAAGCATTATAAGATGAGAAAGAACTATGAAGATATACAAATCACCACTACCATTGGTATCATGTTTTGGAGAATTCTTTGTATCTTATGGTAGATTGTTAGTGAGGAGAGATTGGTGAACAGAGATAGATTAAGGTTGAGGCACAGATGCCTGAAAAGTGGTTGGGCGATGGAGGATGATGAGAGTGTGACGAGAGTGTGACGAGAGTGTGACGAGAGTGTGACGAGAGGGTGGTGATGATCATGCAGCTGATGGAAGGGTGCTGAACCTTATTTGAGATAGCTGTGATAAAACGTAAACTTACTGAAGTGGCGTCTTTTAGACGCCTTTACATGCCCTTTAACGCCCCTAAAGGCGTGTCTCACGTTTCCTTCCGTTACAGGGAGACCATCAGATCTCGAGATCTCATAAGCTCAGTAACTCCACTTATTCGTCCTCGTCTTGGTTATGCGGCAACAGAAACACCTTAACACCGACGTCACAGCTGAATCCATCTTCGAACCACCCTTGGACCCGCGGGGAGTTTGCACCGTTCATATATCACGTCGCGCCATAAATGGTTCGCCTCTTCCATAGATGGTGGTTCAGTTGGACTACCGTAGATTATTTAATTCCATAGCCCTAGCAAGAGAACGTAGAGGCGACGCTCGTAGTTAACATAATAAACAGGACCGTCCAGAGTTTTAACAAGTTTTTAAACGCCGTTCAGAGTGAACTTTTTACTTTTTCCGTAGACTGGTGGCGGAAAACGTGACACAGCACTGGCTGGCTAATCGACGGCAAGCAATGAAATGCAGAAATGCAGAATGACGCAGTTATCGCAATCTACTCTAGTTATAGCAATCGATAAATTGCCCATTGCGGGAGAATTCTGCACTTCTGAAGAGCTAGGGTAGACTATCTGGATGTTTCCATGTTCGTGATAACAAGGCCGCTGTCTTGCAATCGTCATAGATTACTGTAATTGATCTCATAATCGATTTCAGCCTTCGCGCGGTTGCCGCGTCCACACTGCGAAGAATCAACTTGCCCGGTCACTATCCGTTTGAGACAACTAGAGTTGGCGAGGTTTCGTTATAGCTTAGTATGCGATCAGTCGAGATCACAGAAATTCAGCATACCGATGGACCCTAGGCAACAAAATATTGAATGGCAAGCAGTGCTTTGGAACTTGCCAAAGTATCGCCAACTAAGACCAGGTGAGGAGAGAATCTGATTGATAAGGCAGGGTGCGGAAACGTGGGTATCCACCTACCTCTACGACAATCATTTCATGATCTATTAGTCTAAATATCATAGATCAGCTTTCGCAATGATAGGTAAGGGATCTCTATGAGTATCTTATCGCCTTGATAGTTTATAACAAAGCACCAAGGTATCCGCCAGAACCATGTTGCTGAGTGTTATAGCACCTCGAGGCCTCCCTCCGTTCTGCTGCTATGCAGTCGCACACATAATCGCCGTTTTGAGATACCTACTTGCAAGCCACACACCCTTAAGCCCAAATATCTGGGCATGTGAGTGATCAGTATCGCTTGCAACATGCAGCAACATACTATATACCTAGGTTAGGTATATATAGTGAGAGACTACCTGGGGAGAGATTCCTTCCTTCCCCTATTGACAGCCTGTTATACATTAGCAGGAACGGAGATGGATGCTGTGCTGATATCGTGCTCACTTGTTTAGATTCCTAGCAAAGGCTGTTTCGAGAGTTCAAGTTCTACCGATGCAACTGCTAGAAGCTAGGAGTGCCCAGACTTTTACGCCTTGCTCGGCAACGTGCTTGCGAGCTCTCAAACTCCACACATCAACAGCTGAGCACAGCTCCTATTGCGAGCACCAAGGCACGAACCACTACTTCCAACGCGTCACATTTGAAGGGCAACCAGAGCCGTAGTGACAAATTTTCAACGATTCAGCGCACATACATTGAGGTAGTTATGGCAGTGCTCAACCTTGAGGAGGAGTTCTGTTTGTCTAAATGTCCTATCGAGGGTCTCCGTAGCTAATGCAATGCCGAATTTAGTTCCAGATATAGTATCTCATCTCGTGCCCAGACTCTAGTGGTAGCCAATTCCGAACGAGCTTGCAACGAGAGGCTGGGAAGAGACAAAGTACCTTCCACTTCGAAGAAAGAATATCTACACATGACTTTTAGCTTCACCAAAGAGCCTCTACTGTACCCTAAAACACCTGCCGTCATTCATCGATTCAGCAAGTTCATGGCTCTCTTCGGACGGAGTTTTCAACATACTGGATGGAGTATAACCGGAGGGGAACATTACCTGGACGGACGATTTGATCGGTGCAGCAAAATTACTTAATATCTTAATCGATTAGATCGCTTGGATAATTCTAAATTTGATGACGCCGAGATCAAGGCCGACTTTGCCGTACTGGGCTCAGCAGCTGGACCCCAACGTCTTCGACTACCTCGTCTTACCTCCTGCAAGTCTCAGATGCGATTGTTTCACTCCACAGTCCGAGGAGATAGCTGAACTACAGGCATGGTATAAACTGGCAATATCACCATCGTTTTTGTGCTGGATGACGACATTCGATCAATGCTGCCCGATAGTGTCTCAAATTAGTTGATTCAGATCTACGATCGAGCAAATGCACCACCAAAATAGAATATGGTTGTATGATATGGGATACTTCAAAACCAGACCTATGACTATCAACTACTAAACCCTCCAGTCACCGATCAGATTTATTACAAACAAGCACAAGCTCTAGAATTCGACCAGGCCAATATTGTACTAATGGCTGGATACAAGAATGGTGGATACATGACTTTGCCGTAACAGGATTAAGAAGTGCTTCTTTGTTGACCCTAACATGCTAACATCGATGTGAACATAGAAAATATTTACCACATTCCAACCCACCCTACAGCCCAGCCAGCCAGAACAATTGAAAAAACAAGACAAGCACAATCCCGGTACCAAGAACTCCAAAGCAGACCCTCAAAAAGAAACGGAATTGTCAGTAACCATGCATACAATGGTATTCGTGTGAGTTCGTATGCTATGGAGCCGCGGTTGGCTACTGCCACACCCAAGGTGGAGGTTCTGTATGCCCCGCACCATGCTGCTGCTTTGCTCTGCAAATCAGTCGGTGCTCGCTCTGCGCGTTGCAAATTTGTCGCGGCGCATCCAGATTTCACGCCCCTTCAAAGTCGAGCCATTGAACATATCTAGACAACAATCTGCCTCTTGCTGTGTCTTAAACAGCACTGTGCCATACCCTTTCCCTCTTCCATTGGATCCCTTCGGGACTTCACACCTGACAATGGTGCCTGCTTTTTGAAGATGGTCTCGAAGTTCCTTCCAGCTGACGTCATATGGAAGATTGCGTACGTGAATACCTCGTGGTTCCGTTACTACGGCCCCATTGCTGAGGTTAATAGGAAGCCCACCGGTCATAGGGACAACGGTATGCGGTGACGGCTCAATCCAGTTATTTGAATGGTCAAGGAGAACAGGAAAGCTTTCCGGAGGTATATTTCCAGGCAATTTCATGGGAGCAAAATCATACTGGTACCCTTGGTTCAGCCCATACATGGGCGGCGTGAAGAAGTTCATGGTTGGTACCAATTGGGGCATATGGGTTGCGTAGCTTCCTCTATAGCAACTCCCGCTGTGATAAGACACAGACAGAGTCTGTGGAGGCCCATATTGAACGCTCCCCTGAAACGCAGGCCATGGGTGGTATTCTCCATCCGATTGAATTGGTGGGGGCTGGTATGCTGGAGGTTCAATAGATGGTTGTGAGAAGGACGCCCGAGAAATCGAAGGCGAAGATGAAGCTGGTGTCGAAGTGGATACTTTGGGACATTTCCCAGTAGAATCCGCCGTTGGACAAACATCGTGCTCGTTGCCGAGTTTGGCCATCAGCGCTCTCCCTTCCCATTCGTGTCCGTCAAGTTGGTCTGCAATATCAACCATCGGATGTCAGGAACCAACTGTATAGAAAGCTAGAGGAGGGCTGGATTACGAATGACACGTAGGGCTTCATCTCTTCCCCTCACACGAACAAATCCAAATCCTCTCGATCTACCATCCGGAGCCAGATAAACCTCTGCGCGTTCAACAGCTTTGCTGTACTTTCGCACCAAATCTTTGAGATCTTGCCACCTGCATTTCCAAGGAATCTAGCCACTGTTAGCTGGAGAACAGAGTAATACTCTTTGATGGGCTTACGTTTCCGACGAGTATGTAATACTGGTCTGTCCGCGTCCCACTGCGTTGCATCACTGCTTGGCCCATCATGAGATTAATTTCAAGTCAGTGAGTATTTAGGTCTGGAGGTGAGCTGATAGGGTCTTGAAAGCATTGGTGGCAGATAGGTTGTTATATGCTAATATGTTACCTCCGTTTGTGGGTAGGTCAAATTTTCAAATAACACTGGCTTTTCCGGCGAGTTCACAGAATAAATAAAAAAGCAATTCTGTGTCACACATGGCACAAAATGCTCCAGCTTTTGGCCCCAGCGGTGAGGACGTGGCGGTATAACCGCCCGACACTGCTGCTGGAGATTTATCACGGGGGGGGATATTTCAAAAGCAATCAGCAGTCGGTCTCCACTAGCCGGCGATTTTAAGGGTTTCCAAGCATCGAGATGAACTCCGCGTGGTTATTTCCCATGACTTACGCACAGGAAGTCTGATCATTGTTCCAGCGATCTTTGCCTCAAGACTAGTAACTACGATCGGATAAGGAACTTATCGTATCTCTTCTTTGCAATTATCTTCCTTCTTATCTCATTTAAAACATCTACATAAATATGAAATATCAGTAGCTGATCCGCTATGGGGCTATTGTTGATATGGCTGCTTAGGAAAGGTTTCCACACGTCGGTCAGAGTTTAATCGCATCAAACAGGTACCCCTGTAGTTCCAAATTTTTATTTTGCAAACAGCTAATTGTATACACATGTAGAGCACCGGCAGCTGCAGGCTTGAGGGAACAAGTTTGTAATAGTGTTTGATAGGAATACTACTGGGATTGGATCCATGGAGCTCCGGAGAAACCAGAGTGCATTTTGAAGTATCTCTCTGACGTATTAACACCAAAGATACCTGATTAGTAGTATCTGCATTACTACTTCAAACCCCAGCCCCAAGTACAACGACCTGCAACTTAGGAATGCGCAATCTAGATAGATCGACGTTTCTACCTCCGATACGAATGTTCCCATCAACCTGGGTTTCAGAATCTAATCACAATCTTCCTTATTTCTCCGGATGCCTCGTATGTGTTACAGCCAGAAGCCGGCAGATTGTGTTACAATCGTAGACAGCACCACTTGCTACTATTTTCTGTGGGAGGCACAAGTCGCCCTAGCTAGCTTCTACGCTATAGAAATCGAAGCAACAATTTATAATGAATGCCGGTACAGGTTGCATCTCAGCTGCGGGAAATTCTCCTACTTTATCTTTCTACATCGCACCAAGGTTGTATTATTGCACTTGACCAATCACTATGTACAGGAGTTAAAACTCTCGGCCAAAGTAACAAATTTTTCCCCTTTCTGCTGGGAACTCAAGAGGGAACTAGGCTGTCAACCCCGCCCGTGGCGTTAACCACAGTATGTGTCTTAATGGCTGCACGGCATACCTCGCCATCACCCTAATTGGAAATGTCAGCGTCTAGAGGCAAGGTGTGGCTAAAAAATATTTCTGCAATTGCCTCACACCAACTCGTCGATTTAGACTGAACTTTCCCGGCACGGGTCTATCAAACTCGTGGAAATTGAGACATGCTCCTGCATGGTAGCCGTCGGTGAGAGCCTCTCCCCAACTAAGAGTCCATGATGCTCCTGCATGGCAGCTGTCGGTGAGAGCCTCTCCCCAACTAAGAGTCCATGATGCTCCTGCATGGCAGCCGTCGGTGAGAGCCTCTCCCCAACTAAGAGTCCATGATGCTCCTACCGTACGCCCTGGGAGATGTACTGTCTCATTTTTATTGGCGTCTTATACTTTTCAACAGCTTCCGCCAGCGAGAGAAGCGCTCTGGAGCTTCCGCTGGCCATATGTAGCCATGACCGGGCAGGTATAGCAGCAGTCGATCGAGACGGTATACCAACCACCCTGGCTAACCTTTCGCTTCCATGAAACTCTAGATCATGTGCCGAAGTAATTTGATCCGTTTATCTACGTCACTAATAATGGCATCGTGAACTCTTAGCTAGCTCTCCCTATGAAACAACTTCCTTGGGCACAGTGTACCACACGTCATGCTATTGGATGGGCTACCATACTGCGCCGACCTCTTCAGTAACGTCGGCTAGATCCTGCGTCGCACAAATTCACTAGACAGTATTCGCCTCTACACTGAGCTACGGCTCTGGTGAGATGAATCGGACAACGAGACGCGAGAAGCCGGGATTCCTATTGGCTGATACTCATTGTCTTGTGGATCTCCAAAAATAGAGAGCCGGCCTACCCTAAACCGGGCCGGATGTTTATATCACATTTTAAGTGCATATTTTATGCAATTTGCAATTGTATCCAGTGTTCAATCGCATATATCAGAAATTAATACATGCATCCGCCACTGTGAAAACGGCTGTGGCTGCAGCTGCTCTGGTCATACATATTCGCCATCCTTGCCCATTGTCAACGTGTTCTTCCATAGGCGACCAGGAAGGCAAGTTTGCCATGACGACTTGACGCGGGCCATGAATACTGTAGGGGCTGCAAGCTGAGTTTGCTCAACAAAGTGCACTTCGTAGGAGAGAGACAGAGAAGTGCTTTGTTCTTCTATCAAGTACGCAACTACGTGCTGCTCTAGCGTAAGTACTACCCTTCTCCTTTTGCTGATATATGAGACTCTGGTAGTGACGAGGCATTCTTGATAGCTCTGCTGTCGTTCGTCATAAGTAGTTACTGGCAACTATGGATGGGTAACAATCGCTCGTGCAAGCCGTTGCCGGGAAATTTTGGGATCTGCACTACCAAACGCACGACATAATAAGATTGATCCTTTTGAACCTGCATAACAGTGACAACTGGGCAAAATACAAATACTGCTAAGACGGCAATTAATACCAGAGGATGCAGCTACCCGCGCCGGTCTGTCCAATAGGACAAACCATAGAATTGCGAACCCCGCTTCCACTGGGCTTTGGAGTTTCGTCTGGAATCTCATGTATGATGCTCAACAGTTTGTCTGCTCTGGTTAGGCTGAATGATATTGGCCTCAACTGTGGTGGATGCATATAAAATGGACACAGTGGTTTGACGTCTGTTATGATACAAACTGCCGGCTGGCTTTCGAGAGCTAAACTATGAGTACTCAACTGGATTTAGTTTAGGCAGTATTGAACTTCAGGATCAGAGTGTTTGTCTGTGGGTAGTTGTAGAGTTAATTCTCATTTCGTTCGATGCGACAAATCACTCGAGCGGCAGCTAAATGCAACAACTTAGAGTTTGTAAACATTGTAGGCTTGACGCCACCCCTTACCAGCGCGCAATCAAGAGCAAGTTCACCTCCTCTCCCGGGCTATTGGGCAGTTCGAAGAATGATTTGTTCTGCCATCGTCCTTCGCTGCTGGTCATTGAACTTCACTTGAAGCTTTGATAACCTCAATTTTCGTCAATATTAGCTATGAATAGTATTTCCTACACGCTCGGTTTTGCTAGATTTATTGCTGCTTCTCTCTTGGTATAGCGATCAATTAGGTTAGCTAATAAAATGTGTTCTGTCCGATTGACGAACCACGCTGGTTCGCGAATTTAGGCCCGTTCGCAAACTTGTGGCCAGTTTGCAAACTAGATGGCCGAAATGCGAACTCCTTAAGATATGAAGTAAATTGGATCAAATTTATAACTACAACTCACTAGTTAAGTATATATGCAGATGTAATTCAACCTAGCTGCTTCTTCATTCAGCTCTGCATTCATATCATCATAGCATTCTACACCAACAGAAGAACCAAAATCACGAACAGAAGAACACAGGAAGAATACTCAAAATGCAGAAGTGACAGTGAGAAGTGAGGGGAAGGATAAAAGCCCGACAAGGAAGCATACATAAGAAGTGTTATTTAGAATACTCTGTTTTCGTTCCTCGGTCAAAGCTCCTTGCAAGCGACAAGATTTAGGGGCAATTTAGAGAGCCCATATAGGAAAGCATCTCGTTAGAAACATGTATTGAGTTCGCCAAAAAGGGCCAATTCGCGATGGCAGGTTCCTCGGCCGGACGGAACAGATGTCTTTGAACGCTATCACATACTAAGAATCAACTAAGCATATTAACACACCAAACGGCAACAACTCTGACAAAACCGAGCGTGTAGGGGATCGGTGTTCAAACACACAATTCCAGCTCTATTTTTATTTTCTTCTTGTGATAACCGGCAACGAAATATAACCAGATTTTCTGTTTGGCGTTTGCTTGTAAGGAGTGGATAGAGGGACGTGCCCGGTAGCAACTGGGTAAGATTCTTGTATTCGTACTTTTGAGGGATTAATGCAATAGTTCAAGGCGGAAGGGATGGAAGGAGATGGAAGCGGGTATCATCGACCTCGCCGTGGCAAATTCTCCTCGGTCCTCCTCCGAGAAATAGCCATCCTCTTCCCCTGTTTAACCCATCCCTGAAGCTTCGCCTTGACTTCGTCCAGTGCATCGGGCTCACATGGGTTCTGCCGCTGAACATGCGGGGATAGGTTAAACCTCTCTTGAAACCGGCTCCCAGTAGCGACAACCCTCGTGGCTCCTAGTCTGTAGGTGGCTGCACTTACATATACCGTTTCAGGACGGCGCAATTCATTTCTAATCCATTCTACTCGGCTAGGGTGCTGCGCTATCTGTAGAAAAGACCTTTGAGTAGCGTCTTCTAGCGATAGGAGGAGACAAAAAGCAATACCTCCTCTAGTTCCTCTAGTGCTTGCATCAGAGCAGGCAGGTTATTGTGGTTTTCCGAATGGGATCCAGGATTGATCGGGAGAGTGCCTTCAAAGTCTGTTGGGCGCCAGTGATTACCGTATACGTATGCTACAATAACAGTCAGAGTGAGACATGCGAATTCTGAGAGTAGACGAGACTGACACCCATGAAAATGTAGCTTAAAGCTGGACCTACGAGATAACAAAGCGAGAGGAGGTTGCGAGATAGAGGGGTGTGGACCAAATTCCCGCGGTGCACAAACATATACAAACCCAACGTTGGATGGGCGTGCATTGTGATGATTTACGGAATGAGTGGAGAAGTAGATAGATAGTGCACCTTGGTGGCTAGATCAAGATCTATTGTGTTTTATGGGTTGGCTGTTCGTCATGTCATTGAAAGAACGTATATCTACCTTTCAGTTTTTTGTGTACGTGTCTGATAAGGGAAGGAATTTGATAGGTTGAAATACAAGGAAAAGGCCCACCACGCGAAGGTCACGAGTGATATTATCTATACTATTAAGTAGTGAGAGAGGGCGGCACATCTCGCTATGGAAATAATGCTTTTCCCTGACTCAAATGGAGGTTAGGGACAAATGACGTTATGGGGTCTAGGTTCACTCTATACGTTTAGAGGCACTTGAGACCTAACTTCTTTGAACTATACAAAATGCATTTCCAGCAGCCATAGCTGAGAAACTACACACCCAGTGACATCAATGAACGGGATGGTATATAGAACATTGGCCTCACAAATCACTGAACGGAAAGGTGATCACGATCGAGCATGAGTTGGTGAAGGCCTTACGGAAGCTTCGAAGAAACACACCTTATTACCCTTGAAAGTGGCCTTTTTTCTTTCTGGAGATTTAAGACCTACCAACAAACCGCCGCCACCATTTCTTACGTCGACATATCAACATACAATACCACCAAACTCCCTAAATTGCCGCTATGCGTCTCCGCAACAATTTAGTCCTTATCTTCGCCTTTTTAGCTTCCACTGCTTCTTCCAGAGGTTTCGGCGGGTCAAGAGGCAAAGGTGTCATCACCTTTGAGTCGGGTGCGACGATTACCACAACCCAGTACGGCGAGATCCTCACCCTTCCCGACACCTTCGATGTTTCCTATCCTGCCTTCAACATCACCCGTCTTCTCGAATTACATGCGACCAACGAGACTATCCCGCAGCTCCCCGGTATTCCACCCCCCTCTAATACTCCCGCATCGGCAATGCTCCCCAAGGGTGTTGCCCACTGCGAAACTTCCGGAGGGAGCCCAAACCAAATGGACGTCTACGTTATCTCCAGCAAGTTGGACCATCTCCCCGATAACCAATGGTGCTGCACGGACCGAGCAAGTGCACCATAATGATGTACTGGTTTACCGCAGGTAGCGATATCTGCAACTGGAAAAGTCACAATAAATGCATTCACTGTGATGCTGCCTCTGCTGGGCTGTATCTTATTGCGAACAAGTGCGCAAAGAATGGGAAAGCGGGCGGATTTGTGAGGTGAGTTATCCGAGTGCAGTGCAGTAAAGAGATCTCCATCACTGACAGCGGAGAAGGTTTGGAAGCGAAGTTGATGTCAATGTGTATCGCGTCTAAGGAGGAAAGATCGACAGATCGGTGTCGAAGTCAATCTTCCTGCCCTGTATCATTATCTTTACATGATATGTGGTGCGAGGACGTGATGCCAGGTCACAGTTCCGAATATTAGCGTATATATACGGATACAATAAATGAGGCACCCTCTGGTTAGTTCCCGTACATCACTTTGTTGCTAATGGCGATGGTGGTAACCGCACAAACCGCGCTTGTCTACTCTGGGAGAGGAAGATGTTTATATAAAGATCCACCCTTCACTTACCACAAACACCTCTAAAATATGGATGATGACATCTGGGTGTTGACAGAAATACGGCTTTCGCCCGAGAGCATCGACGGGCATCGTGTCATTGCCTGGCTATTACGTGGGCTGCCACTCTCAGTATAGTTGTCTTAATATCGTGTACTTAAACTGTTTCCTTTCTCTTCTCGCTCTTTAGAATTCAGACGATTGACGAGTTCTCCGCGCATACTACAACATCCGCGTGTCAACACCGGGGTGAACAACAACTTGCAGCATTTGTTTCTTGGAGCCTATCGTATACCTCGTTGGCTTTCGTATTTTCAACGCCGATATTGCTCAATACCCAATCTTCAAGCTAATGATATCGTAGGCAGTTTAACTCGTTCTCCTAGACTTACTATTCGTGAGCTGGTTCTGCCTCATCATGGACTTCACAGAGGTGCTTTTCGAAGGCTTTTTGCTTTTCTCCATATAAGCCTCAAATGAGCTGTTACTTCAAGAGCGGTAGGTGTCTTGGTTGTTAGGTAGCTGGTACTCGAGTAGACGGTTGTCTATAGTTTCTCACTCGGTCATGAAAGTGCTTAGGCTGTTGAAATACTGATTGCTAGAAGCTTAATTCAACTATCTAAGAGGGCCACAAGGCCATATATATACGGTACGAGCACGTACGTACTCATCTAAATGTAGAGACGGCTGAGCTCCGTCAGCCCGTATCAGAGCTACTCCGTCAGCCCGTATCAGAGCCAGCCCCGTCAGCCCGTATGAGAGCCAGCCCCGTCAGCCCGTATGAGAGCCAGCCCAGTCAGACCGTATGAGATCTATTTATGCAACATAGGCTCTAAGCACGTCAACCCACTGGGCTATGTATATTGTGGTTATAATAAGTAGACGGCTATATTTTGCGAGCGCGTAGTCGACTACAGTTACAAGTTACTCCGAAAACGCCTTAAACAGAGAACCCAGAATCCCTCATTAATATGCGCTATCTGCGACTTACAACTACCTAAGCACTGCCTACAACTATACCTAATCTTTGAAGTATTTCTTCAAAAAGTTCAACTCAATCTTGAGCAATTCGGCCTTCAACTTCTTATCCGTGAAGTGCTGCCAATGGTCGGTCTCCAACTCATGCCACTCCTTCGGTTCCTTTGCCAAATCGAATGCCCCCTCCTGGTCCTCCATAACGGCGTTGACATCTTTCTTTCCAACTACCATCAGCAACGGGGTTGGCGATAAACTGCTGAGAGATGCCTCAGGAACATAGTCCATTCCATCGAAGACACTTTGCAGCGTCACCCGATTCTGCCATCTCATGACGTTTGCGGTCGTAAAGAAGTCATACGCCTCCTTAGTACCAAGTAACGCGAACTCCGTTTCAGGGTGTTGAGTGATGACCGGGATATATTGTGGCGCTTTGCCGGCTATTCTCTTTGCGCGGTCTGCCCAGATCATTGCACTGAGTATATCAAGCGCCGCAGGATTTTTTTTGAGGATCCGGTCGCGAGCTTTGTATCCACTGACGATTGGACACACGGCGAGGACTGCCTTGACGCGGCGGTCGGAAGCGGCCGCTACAATGCTATGGCCACCGGAGTAGGAGAAGCCCCAGAGAGCTAGTTTTGAGGCATTGAAGGTACCCGGGAAAGGAAAGAACGCAGTGGTGACAAATGTAATGGCATCGTGGAGATCTGAAATTTGTGTGTATGGGACTATGTCTTGCGAGTATGCGGGGCGTTGGTCGTAGATAAAGGCGGCGTAACCAGCAGCTTGAAAGGCTGCTGCGATGACATCAAGATAGTGCTCGATAAGCAAAGTGATGCCATGGGTGAGGATGATTATTGGGGATGTTGCGGCAGCAGGGTAGAAGAAGCCGTTGAGGGAGGTTCCATCAATTGTGTGGAATGAGACAGCGTGACGAATGGGGGACGTAGAGTTGTCGGCCATCGTGTGGGAATTGTGCGAGGAACAAAACGGGACAACAAAGTACTCAGAGAGACTTTATAGAGGACGAGCGGGGATATTAGCAGCGGTCATATGTTTTGGGGGCTGACCGCATCCAAGCTATAAGCTTAGTTGGGAATTACAGTTGCCCATTTTGAAGAATAATAACTCACTATCTGGGCGCCCAATTCCGAGCCGTTGGGTCAGAGGGGACATTTCATATCGCAGTAGATCGCGTCACAATCACATTGCCGACATCGCCATAGCAGGGCTTTGCTGGGGTCCCGATTCAGCGCAAGGGTGTGGATACTAAGTATACAAAGATGAAGAAACCTCGGAATTCCGGAATGATTGCCAGGTGGAAGAATCGGATGGGGATATCAGCAAAGGATCTCTAAATTTTCTTCAGCATTAGCACCAAGCCGAAGTCGACCGTTGAGCTACTCTATCAAACACCTTCATGGCGTTGGGCCTAATAAGAATAGATTGGAAGATAATCAATTCTAGGCTCGAGGAGCTGATGTTGCACATACTCTACATGGCGCGTCTGCAGCAGGTCTCTACTTTATTTGTGGGAGGACGGTGCCACTCCGCATATGCGGGCGTCAAGGATACTTCTATACCAGCGATCTTTGTACATGCATATTGCAGCTTTGCGACCCCACTATGCATATATGCAGATATAGAGTAGAATGTCAGGAGATACTAAAGGTTAATCTTCCCCTCACGTTGGTCTTTAGTTTGAAGGGCAAGAAAAAAGGGGGGTAAATTTGGGCATTAAGCAAGGCTCAACGCCTGGTGTGGTGCCCGCGCTACCACATGCCTCAATTTTCCTCAGTTCCAGAGGTTTCTTTTAACTGGTTATCATCAGTTGCATACTTGTAAGTCGGATCTTGCCACAGTCAAGTAGTAGGCAGATTCAAATCCTCGAGTCATACAAGAATAGCATTTGAACTGCAAGCGCGCAGTTCACACCTGGTTGGTGAAATATTTTCTCTAATAACCGATAAACCAAGCGAAGTAAATTAATCAATATAGGGCTAGCATAGATAAGTACAGAACAGAAAATCGTTTAGAATTCTCATGCCCCCCCAGTAAGCTTGTGGGCGAGCGACTAGCCGAACTGGGCACAAAAAACATTTGGAAGCGTTGGTTTAATTAGCGGCTTTTGCGGATAGAGTGATATAGTAGTAAAAACTTGTACTTGCATAAGATCTCCTATTCTTATTCATGTGCTATAGATCTCCGTTAGAACTTCAATTATGCAAATCCCCTACCGCCGAGCACCAGAACGTCTGAGCCTACGGGCGGGCCGTCAATCAAGACTAGCAGCACCGCGCGCTCTTCTGCAGCCATATTGCGGTATGAGACATATCTGGGCTCCGTTGGGAATTTCAAATGGGGGGCTTTAGTGTTCGTCGTGGGGGGTCCTTACAAAGTTCTTCCTTTGTTCTAGTATAGGTGCCTGTATGTAATATCGCGTTAGCTATCATGTCGTATTGACCAGGCTCCTCGGAATAAGGGCTCTTCCAAGGGAAAGCAAACTAAGTTCTCCTGGCTTTGGGTTCTTTGTGGGTGATTCTTCGCTGCTTATGACTTCTTCTCCTTCCTTCCAACTTGCAAAAATGATATCGCCACCTGAACCTGACAATCATCTGTTTTTCCGACCCATATGTAGAGTACAAGATATTCCCATGCTTACTGACGCATTGGACTAACTTTTAAGTCTGCGGTCTAGCCACTCATAATCCAACCCACGGGAACCGAGCTGCAGCAAGGAATAAGTGGCTGAGACCTGACCTTAGTTCGGGTAAGTTTCAGCCACGTGCTTGTTTTGGTTCTATATCCCAGCCCTCCGATCACAAGTAGCTGGACTGAAGTGTGTAGCGAGAGTTTAGATACGGATTGAGCAAAGAAACAACAAACAAATAGTCCTTCAATTCGAGATCGGGGTACAATAAGGATAGGACATATACCCTCCCAAACGCAATAGCTGTGCTACCTCCGTCACAGGACATCTGCAGATGTACATATATGGTGAGGAATAGTAAGATTAATAGTAGAGTATAAATAACTGTTAAGGTTCGGATATCTATTTGCGGTTAGTGCAAGTAGCGACTCGAAGGTCGGGAGTGATTTCAGTGACTAGGGGGAGGCCATGCTGATGGGAACCATGTTGGCGGGTCAGGTATTTTTTTGCCCTCGGGACGTGGAATGTATAACGTACACTTTTTTCAACAAAGTTCACGGACCGTATCTATAACATATCAAATACCTAACATACCGCACTATGCGACCGTTTTCCTCGTACAATTCGGAGTGGACCTCAATCCGGTCACAAAAAACCATGTTACCGAGCCTCGTGTTGGATGAGGTCCCGAAATTCAGTCGGGACTCATATATAAATTACTGCCCCGGGCAAAAACCCAACTAGACTTTGAGGTGCCCTGGGTGCTGTACCCACAGATGAGGTTCGTACGTTTTGTACATATCACTTACATTGCCAGTACACAGCAGAGTACAGAAGTGGTCCCTGAGGAGAGTAAGACAAGATCTTACGGTCGTCATAGAAAGATTTTCCGGCTGTCCCAGTGAGCTTGCTAGCATGCTGTGGCTAACCAACTCTGCCTGCTCACCAAGCCGTCCCCTGACTCCTCCCCCACCTTCTGTTCGGCTGCCGTATAGCGTCTAAGCTTGTCCTCTACAAGGTTTCGGAAGGAAAGCTTCACACATAGCGTATATACACTAATCACCAGGTCACTTGTCCACCAAATACGACTGTACACGTCATTTAGTTTTTGTACGCACACGGGGTCAGTTACAGCCGTACGGTTCACATCTGTGGGTATAGTTCTGTAGCGACGACGATGTTTCGGTGGTGTCACAGCTCAGTAAATATGGTAGATGAGAAATCTGTTATTTGCTAGTCACAGTCACGACGAGGCCGTCCGAATGCCCCAGGTCCGAACCCCATTTATCACATCACGCTTGAGACTTGGAATGGTGATTAGAATATAGGGTTAGCAGCAGGCCCACGCCCGACAGAATCTCCTGGAACCTGGCGCCCACCTTCTGGTTGACGAGCAGGAAATACCCCCAAATCACCCATCCCGGACATTTGGGGCCCGGTGGATGTGATGGACAGTAAGGTTTCTGTTCCGTTGAGTGTCTATTCGTGGCCAGTAAACGAATGAGAGAAGTTGGGGAGTGTAAGGTTGATGTTTGGATAGATAAACTTGTAAAGGTTAGAATACAAGGTTTCACAGCGACGTTACAAAAGGTACCATATTTGGGTCGTACGATACATAGTGCTTTCGCTAGATTCAGTGTTTTGAGGGCCGTGAAACTGCTGAGTTACCCAGTCTGGCAATAACACTCCCTATCACTCGGTTTTTTGTGCAACACAAATGTTGCATATATGGTTTATCTCCCTGACGTATGGCTTCAGTTGGGCTGATGCATAATCTCTCTAAGATGATGGTCATTCCATACTCAGCTGGAGATGCCAGACTCAGCTGGAGATGCCAGCTGAGTGCGCATGCATGCGTACAAGACATACAAGACATACTCCGAATACCGCGTATATAAGTCCATGAATGTACCTGTACTTTAGAATACAAACTTCTAGCAATCAGTATTTCAACAATTTTTTCCGGTGTCTGTGATGAGTGATAGCTTATGACTCAAATATAGAGACCAACCAGTTTACAACCAGTATCAGTACCAGGCCAACGATAATGCAGAACCTATCTGTATATAGTATAGCTACTCTGTGCCAAAGGGCTTCAAATTTGCCCAAGGATTGGTGGAGTTATGGGTTGACTGCTAAGGGAGGAAAAGGAGGGCTACCTACCCCATATGATTTCTCCACCACTTGTGGTTGGAATTTATTGCCCTTGCTGCTTGAGTCTCTTTAGCATGCTTCAAGACTACTTGGGTGCTGCTTGGCAGTTTCTAGGGACAATGAAATGTCACTTGGGCAAAAATTACCTGAGTTATGACATTATAGAGGGTCTCCCACTTGAGCAACTCAGAAATAATACCCATTTCAACAACCACCAGCCTAAATCTGCCAAGACTGATATTAATTGATAGCTAGCATACCATACATGCTCTGATAGTATTACCAGTGAATTTCATTTACAATTGGTGATGAAACAGGGGTGTTAGAAGGTGGGCAAAAATCCGCCAGCTTCATGGACTCTCACTCACATTTTCATGTTGCTCAAAATTGGACCATTTGACTTGATTTTCAGATTGACATGTAGGCCTTGGAGTTGTCTATTATACTGCTTTCTCTGATATTCTCTCCATTGTGTGGTTGTTGAGAAATTTGCCAATTTGAAAAAAATTCCGGGATTTGCAAGGTGCCCCGCTAGCAGCTTGTTAGGTGTGGGCACTGGGCGTGCCTACGCCCCTAATAAGGAGCCTGGGCTGTATGCATGAGGTGAAATTTCTTCAAGCACTTTGCTTGGCGCTGGGTGCAGTATCCCAAATCCGGACTTTATGCTGTGCAATGGCATGAGAGTTTGGTGCACGACAGTACGGCGCTGTGCCACTTTGCACGGGGCCGTGCACAATACCCATAATCCTATCTTTATCCAGCTTTCAGTTGTGATCAACTCGATGCTCCTGGCGGGAGCGATGTCGACTCCGCGCTCCCGGACACGCCCCCGGAAGCACCCGTCTCCTAATTCAAAAACACAAAATTGGCTACCGCTTACAAAGGCTCTGCAGATTCACGATCTGAGAAGCCGAACATTTGGAGAGCATCTACTACACAATTTGACGTCTAACAAACGTCTTAATCTGACGGAAATCCATGACAGTGAATAGTAAAATTAACAGAATATTCAAAAACACAGAACGGCTGACACCCCTTAACGGGCAGATTCAAGATCAGATCTCGTAGCCATGTAGACCTTATGGAGTTGATGATGGACGACAACAAGTGTCTTAATTGGATGGATATCCATGGAGTTTGTTTGTTTGTAATCATTTTGCATTCGGCCGCATAGCGGCCATGGCATATTAAGAACAGGACCCCCAACCAAACCCTATAGCCGCTTCCGCGCAAATGATATCCATGGAGTTCGCATGGGTAGATGGTGCATTGGGAGTATAGTAGAACTTCATCTACACATTTATCCTCCTATGTAAGCGACAGGAATATTCCCTCGATGAAGATACCGCTCGAGAATCTCTACTTGTCCGTCTTCTTAGATCGTGAATCAGAGCTATAAATTGCCATCTCAGCTCGTGGATCTAAACAGCCGTTTTCGAGTGATAGTCAATTTATGTTTTTAGAGTAGGATGGAGTCAAGCACTCCCGAGAGCACGAAAACGAATGCGGTCGGGAGCATGGAGTTGATCGCAGCTGGGGAGTATGCAATTGACTGCATCTGGGAGCTGCATAATTCTAGATACTGTGTTACTAGAGATGGTGGATCTGGACTTCAATATATAGAGCTATCTATATCTTTTCTCAGTGGGTAAAATATGCTGTGTTGTCCTTCGAAATATAATCGAGGTTTGAGGTTCTACCCAAATTCACCTTTCTGTACGTTGTATGACAACAAAAATAGGTGGAAAATGTTAGACCGCGTCTTTGTAGAGTACGTCATCACATGGGTTTGGGTTAGGGCTGGCAGCTACTATATAGGCTACGTGTCATCTTAGACTTAGACTCAATCAATCGTCTCGACAGGTTCGTCACAACAGAAAAGAACTCTGAAATTGGCACAAGCTTTATGACACGTTGGGAGACCATAACTTCTTCGCTGCCACTTCTCCGCACAATGTTGGATGTGCTGCACTAAGATTTGGGTGGGAGTTGGATGTAAGCTACCGTCATCAAGCCCACCAGTCTTCTATCAACATTGCCAAAATTAAATGAGTGATTTTAAACTAAGAATCGTTACTCTCATCTCCATCATTTCTGCTTAGCTGGAGATCTTTCTAACAATGTTTAATTTCCTTGGGCTGGGCGGAGAAGTTTTGTTCCAGACCTTGCGAGTGGAATCACGTATCACATGGGTCTAGGTATGAAACAATCTTATATCGTTCGTTTGGGCAATCGCGCAAAACCAATAATAGTAGAGAATGTACTTAGCTAAGTTAGTTTGGCCAGACACAGGGTTATAATATTAGCTGTATATAGATTGAAGCCATTCTGCCACCACTAGCCGGGCGTCCCGTCCGGGCGGAGCTCCTCTCGACCCGAGACTAAGATTTTCGGGGAGGCAAAATCATGGACTACGGAGACTAGGGCATATTGCGTCTTCCCCCGAATACCTACTGTTACTTTAGATGCTTGAATGATTTGTTGATTGGCTGATACCTCGAGGGCCCAAGGCCCCTATATATACAGGCTCCCATATCCGTTTGCATATGAGTTTGCACTATCTTGATATGAGGTACTCTCCCTGATCTTGATATAGACTATGCATACGAAACACCAGCTGCTTACGAGCTAGCAAACGGACCTGAGGCTCACTATCCAAGCAAACGGACCTGAGACTCACGATGTAGGTACACGTACACATGCAACACTTACTGTTGGATGTATATATAGAGCTGACCGCTAGCGGGGCTTGATAGTAAGGGGCACACTTCTCTTTCCTATATAACTAGCGTCTTTCTCCTCTCTGTATCTAAGTCTATACACGCACACGGTTCTCCCCATCTTGCAACATCTACTGTTACGATATGGGGAGAACCATGTGCATTGACTGTTGATAAATAAGGTTCGTGACTGCTCTTTTAGACTTCACACTTTACCTTTACTCTTCCCTTTCCCTACGCATCTTGGACCTTTGGATCTGTACCTGGGCAGTTATCGCTCCATGGCTAGTACACACGGTTCTCCCCTTCATTGTCGCAGCATTGAATATGGTGCAGTGTTCCTAAGCGGCCCGGCCGCCAAGAAAAAGCCCGCAGGCCCGGTGTGGCGGGAAAATCCGTTTCTCACCACCACCGCCACTCAGCTTGGCAGAGGACTGAGCGATGGCAGGTGTACGGAGATACAGGGATGACGGAAGTGGACTGGGCTACGGGGAGTATATATTTGAGAGACCCTGGAGTAGATAGACGTCATCTCATCTTATTATCATACAACGAAATACACAATCTATCTTTTCCAACTTTTGATCTCACTCGCTCCTTCCGAGATTTCGTGGATCCACACGGCCGAGTAGTATCACATCTTCTCACCCTCTTCCTACGCTCCTCGAGCCAGAATCGCTCTTTCTCACGAATTCTCTTTGGATGCCGCGAGAGGAGCGGCGGAGTGTTGATGATGGGCTCTCTGCCTTCTAGCTCCCGCCATTTCACCACAACGGATGGCAAGGTTATGAACTTATGATGGACGATGGCTGAGTTTACTTTGGTGGCTTTCTGAG
>Ga0307512_10000122_pt1 | contig 99765 bp, 89 predicted proteins | sample 14_EM_MG_FD_200267 | JGI IMG/M metagenome (GOLD analysis project Ga0307512, IMG submission 200267) | Populus trichocarpa ectomycorrhiza microbial communities from riparian zone in the Pacific Northwest, United States - 14_EM | ecosystem: Host-associated > Plants > Roots > Unclassified | place...
TAAAAGGCCGCACCAAGTCTTGGGAAGCCCATGAGCGCGATCAGCAATTTGGAGAGAATGAAAGCATAGACATTGGGAAGAGTCAAAGACTTCGAAAAGAGGGCAATGCAAGAATCAACAAGGTGTCGGCCATGAGGCCAGGATTAGCAAAGATAATTGAAAAAGTACGTATTTCATGATATTTTGAAAGTCCTGAAGCTGACCTTCATATAGCAGAGAATGCTTGCTGTATTAATTACACTAACACCTGGTCGCCGGAACGGGTTCATTGACTGTCAAAAAGCCAAAGTCCGCATTGCAGTACTTCCGATTATGGATGTGAAGACACTTTGGAACTCTACACTGGAGTTGCTCGAGTGTGCCTATTGTTTACGGGAATTCACATGCGAGTGGCTTCAAAACCCAAAATACAGCGAATACCGGCCGCTATTCACAACTCAGGATGAATGGACGATAGTCAAGTATGTCATTGAAGTATTGAGGCCATTTCGGTATTGGACCCTTTGGATGTCGAAGAGGCATACAGTCACATTGCATCACGTTATCACAGTATACAATGACATGTTCGATCACATGGATGGCGTCATGTGAGCTTTGGCCAAGAAGAAGACTCAATGGAAAGAAGACTTGTTCTTCGCTGTGAAGTTAGCTCGACAGAAGCTTTCCAAATACTATGCCGAAGTGACTCCAACGACGGGCATGCTTCTTATTTCCGCACACATCCTCGATCCTGTCAGGAAGTTGCGATCATTTAGAAAGTGGGAGAAGGGAATGGATATTAATCCTGAGGACGAGACATCCTACACCACACAATACCAAGAGGCCTTTCTGAAGTATGTCGAGAATGAATACTGCGCCAAACATCGACGTGTGCCGGTCGCTATCTCGCAACCGTACCAATCAGCAATCTCGTCCCCTCTGCAACGGCTTCAGGGTCCTCTCAATCATTCTTTGATCCATATGATTTGTCCAGCAATGATAAGGAATACTTAACGCCTAACAATGTGGCTGAGACGACACCAAGACGAAGTAATCGCGCATCCCGCTTATTGACTGCCGCCAGTCTCTATTTGAATTTGTCGCCTGAAGCACCAAAGAACTGGGGACAAATCAATCCAAATCTCAATGATTACCACTTGGACCCAATGGAGATTAGCAATACATTTTGGATACCGAACATAACCGATTGGTGGCGCCAACAGGAGGAAACGTAATCAAAGTACGCCGATCACCCCAATGTGGCGCGCGACATATTCTCTATTATACCACATGGTGTCGGAGTGGAGGCCAGTTTTTCCTTTGGCCGAGATGTTAGCGGATGGAGGCAGTCGAAAACCACACGCGAGACCCTTCGCGAAAAAGTCGTCTTAAGGCAGTTTGCTCGTGCCAATACCGGTATTTTGGCAGGCACTGACCCAGAATTAGATACCATGAACACAGAAAACGACTCGGAAATGAAGAAAGAGGTGGAGGCAAGGAAATTGCACAGAATGGCCAAGGTTCACGACTTTTTGGAGATGTGGCAGGGCAGCCAAAACCTACGAGCTACCCAGAAGGAATCTCGCGCTCAAAACAAGCAGATAGCCGCCATGGGATAAATTTCGGACACAGAAGAGATCGTCAAAGCATCCTGGTCACTCTTTCAACATGATGGTGCCGCTGCATTTAAATTGTCAGAAAGATCACCTTTGCCACCAGCTTTGTCTGCAAAGGACCTCCCTGGAGGAAGAACTCAAATCATAAATGTCCGCCGAATCCGGGGAATCAACCATCATCCAGTCAAAACCGACGATGATTGCGCACCTGTCAGCATTTCGGATACCGATGATTGGCTTAACTGGAATGGGGACTTGGATAATCCAGATACCAGTGAAGAGGATTGTGCAGCGGACGATGAATCCGATATAGAGCACAACAATGGTATCAAGGATCCGGAATGCCCAGAGCAGCATGATGTGAGCGACGCGCCCAATGTGCCCGGATTGGTTCGTCCGACCCGGAAGTCAAAGAGACAGGCTTAAAAGATGTTGGTGACGGTCAATGCAGTTGAAACGCGGAGAAATAAAGGAGGAAAAAAAAAGTAGGACAGGATGCGTCAATGGTTCACCAGCTTTATTTAGCTTGACCGGGAGTTTCAGTTAGAGATGTATTATGGGCGAATGGTAAGAAGTAGCTTGTGAATATCGGTTCATAAATAGATGCATAGCAGGCGCAATGAATCTTTTGGCATGAATCTTTTGGCATGAATCTTTTGGCATGATACATCAATTTTAGTCGTGTGAGAGTGAACAGTGCAACATGATTACGCCGCTCGGCTTTGCCACGGGGCCGGGTCTTAATCAACCAGAAAGACAATCGATAAAGTCAAATCAGGATGAATACAATTATCGGCGGCAGCAGATGTTGAATGAACAATACGTTACAATGAGCGTCAACGGAGCGTCAACGATTTGTGGTCTTGTAAGTACGGTAATTCACCAGAGACTTGGTCGTTGTTATGCATAACGGACGTATTGGCCGCTTGTATTGGGAAAAGAGATAGCAACACGGTCACTGCCCCATTCTGAGCATGAGCGTCAACAGAGCGTCAATGATTTCTGGTCTTGAAAGCACAGTAAATCACCAGTGACTTGGTCATTGTTATGCATAACGGACATATTGGCCGTTCTGATTGGCAAAAAGGATACCAACACGGTCACCGCCCCATTCTTAGCATGAGCGTCAACGGAGCGTCAACGATTTGTGGTCTTGTAAGTACGGTAATTCACCAGTGACTTGGTCGTTGTTATGCATAACGGAGGTATTGGCCGCTTTTATTGGCAAAAAGGATAGCAACACGGTCACTGCCCCATCCTTAGCATGAGCGTCAACGGAGCGTCAACAATTTTTAGCTTTGCATCTTGAGTAAGTTATGTTCCGATTGGTTGCGGACATCCATCTATGAGATATTGGCAGCCTTTACTGGCAAAAACAAGAGCGACATGCTCCCTGCGGCATCCTGGAAATGAGCGTCAACGGAGCGTCAACAGTTTTAGGACTTGCATATCTTGTAATCAAGGCGTCGCGCGGATCTTCGCGTGCATAACAGTATTATTGACCGCCTTGCTAGGCAAAAATACCATATATCGAACGTGAAACACAGATACCATATTAATCGACATTGCACACTGCTCAACAAGCAAAAGCACGTTGTTGGTTGCTGTAAATGCGATTTCGATAAGATACTATTAACACTCTGCAAATTCAAGAGCCTTATATGAATCTATAGATGGACCCACTGGGCGACCCGCTGACAACCCGCCCAATTCAGACGGGTTGGGAGTTTACCATGGAACCGTACCCGTGTAGGCAGTTCGGGTTCAATGACGACCCGGACCGCCAATTTGGCCACGGTTCGGTTTGGACCTGGACCCGGAACCGAAGTGACGGTCCGGAACCGTTTCAAACACTAGGGGTATTCCGACTAGCAATTTGAGCACCATAGATCAATAACATTTACTGGAGCGACATGGGAGCGATTGTTAGTAGTTTGGTTACTGGTTAGAGTGCCGGTGAGAAAATTTGCAGCACCTGGGAGTGTTCCCCAAACAACAGGGGAATCCCAAATATATACCAAGAGATGCCTGGGTTTGTATGGATATTAATAGAAGGGACTGTATATACTTCCTGTGACTCTTCAGATACAAATCAAGTATTGATTACTGTTCCTGGAGAATATAATGTATCCATTATCATTGGTTATCGCTCTAAGATAGTGTTAGCAATGGTTCCAAATTCGCGGTTGGGTTCCTGGTCCAGGTTGGAACTGAACTGGAACTGTTGCAATGGGCTTTACCCAATCAACAAACTGAACCACACCGAACCCATGGTTTTTGGCCTGTTCCACATCTTCGTGAACTTACAACTTTAGCCCAAATTCAGTATTTGAGTTCTGGTCGGATCACAACATCATATATAAGTACAGTATGCAGTTTTTGATACTCTTTCACCTCCCATTCTCCAAATTGCGATCAGATCAATATTCGGTGACTAACGGCAAAAGATAGATATTGTTCGGTGTTATATCAAAATGACTCAACATATATTGATCCGAATGCAATTGGCAGAACGGGAGGTGAAAAATCATCGAACCCTGCATATTTCACATATGTATCATTTTGTGATATGATCAGAACCCAAAAACCTTATTGGTGCCAAATTTCTGAGTTCACGAAAATGAGGTTCTGCTGTATGCAAAGCCCGGCCAAACATTGACGGGTTTGTGTCTCATCTGGGTAACAACACAGTGCTAGTCACCCAGTGTGAGTTCCTTGGAGGTTTCTGACTCGGACTTGGGCCTCAGGTTCGATTCCAACCCGGACCACGGCCTGGTAACCCAGAACCGTTGCTAACACCAATTTCAGATTACATTTATACTATGTAACAACATATTCTTCAATGGTTTATTTTTTCCATCGCTACTTTAAAATCCAACAACAATGCACATTGTATATAAACAAATCCAACTACACTGGAAGAATAATCTGACTAAGTGATTGAATCATTTCAATTGTGAATTGCGCCAATTTCATTTCGTACATCTTCTATCTTCTTAGGGCCGATGAACACAGAAACACCCAATTTGATGACTGGTATCATGATGCTGAAGGCACTTCTTCAATTTACTACTAATTCATACCTGGCGAATGGGTGAAACTGAATTCCAATGTTGACTGGCTCAAGGTGTGAGATCTGATAATGATGTAATCCGATGTCGCCTAGCTGCAAATTGAACTTGGGATGGAGAAGAAATGTAATATATTTGGATGACGATGGGGAGCAGCAACAAGGAATTGACACAAATATGATGTGGATTGCTTTTGTGGAAAATAGGACATCAGCAAAATGTATTTTTGTTTCTGGGAGGATTTGGGAGTTGTTGGACCAGAATCCCAGGGTAGTCAAATCCTGGAGTTGACTGGACCGATGCAGTGGCCTTCAGGTGCACCAGGGAGCAGCTGGGAGCACATTCAACACACCTGGCAGTGCTGACCACAAGCCTAAGACAACCTGGGAACACTGCTGGCGCACCTTGACATCAGAGCTACCACTTATCCTTCAACAACCTTTAAAACCTATGAATTCAGTTGGTAGTCCCATCTATGTATCTACGGATCTATGTACCTATCCATCGACACTGTATATCTGGACTGGCTGGAGATGGTGTTTGAGAGCGATTTGAGGTTCACCCAAAGATGAGGATGAAGGGAACTAAGCAACACACTTGGAGCCCATAATCGTGTTTACTTAGAGATGCACTTGGAGGCTGCGATCGAGCAAGTTTCAAGAAGCGCCTAAAGGCCATGATCGTGCAAACTTAGAGGCCATGATCAAGCATGTTTGGAGCTGCACTTGAAGGGCATGATCATGCTACCTTGGAGGCTGTAATTGAGGAAGATTGGGGATACACTTGGTGGCCGTAATTGGCCGAGTTGCGAGATGCACTGGGAGACCATAATCTAGCGAGATTGGACAAGTAGTTGGAGGTGGCCAATCTGAAGGTGGTCGATGGGAGGTATGCATGGTACTGACACTCAATTGATCGGTTAGTTGACTTGCGACTGTGGGCATGTGATAAGGTGACATTACAATTAATGTCTCATGGAGGGAAGGCTGGTCGTGATCGATCGTGTAAGGAGGCACTGCAAAAGCTGAAGCTTGTTCCATCAGTCACCATGTAATTGTGACAATGAAGCGAACACAGGCAGTCTTGGGTGGATGCTGTACTCGGTATATGCAGTGGACAGTGTGCACTCATGATCACGGCAGGGAGAGATAGAGAGACATGACTTAACCTTACATTCCAGAATGATGCTGGAGTGGTGGACGAGAAAGCGAGACAGGGGATGAAGAAGGGAACTATTTGGAGGACATGAGTGGATATGAGAAACCAGGGGTAAGACTTGCCTGATTGGGTGCAGAAGACCTTGTATCTCTGTTCTTACCTGCAAACTTGGAAATTGTACCTGCTGTTTCAGGAATGGCAACCTTACTCCCACATAAAATTCTTTTAAGTCTCTGTATCTCACGCTGATTTTGCCCATCACCACTCATCTCTCTCTTTCTCATCCTCAACTCCACCATTACCTAAGAACACAAAGTTAAGTCATCCCTCTCTATTTTTCCATACCATGATTGTGAGTTAACACCAAGTACAGCATACACCAAATACAGCATACACCAAATACAGCATACACCAAATACACCATACACCAAATACACCATACACCAAGTACAGGCTATACTGAGTAAAACATACACTGAGTAGAGCATACCCCGAGTAAAGCATACAGGTAGTACTGCATACACTGAGTGCTACAACATCCAAGATCGACTGTCTGCCATTCGCAGCCAGTGGCTTATCTATCATCTCTCGATGAACCTTGTTGTACAGAACTCTCTTTATTCCCATGATTACAAGTTAAACAACAAATCGAGTGTCAGCTCCTATCAATTATTTAGAAGCACTGGTGTGGTTAACTGGAGTGTCTGGGAGGATCATGTGTAGCTTTCGGATTGATTTACATTTTGATAATTAAGTACCCAGAAGGTGATCGATGAGCACAGCATAACATAGACCAGCGCCAAACTGGAATTAGGTGCGGCCATGTGTATGCAGGAGCACAGATTCAACCGGCTGGGGGTTCATACTGGCAGGGATGGGATGAATAAGAAGTATAGAGCACAGAATGACATACCCAAGTGCCAGTTGAGGCAGAGGATTCCGGATTGGGATCGAGGTGTACATATCCCAGCAGGGGAGCGCCATACGAGTGATGGTAATAAGTGCAGAATGCTCCGTTGGAGTGATATTCCAGACTGAGGAGTGCTGGTGGGGATCAACAACCGCCTAACGAAGCTGAGATGGGCTAAAAGGTGGCTGTCTGAGTGGGAAGTTAAATAGATGATCATCAATCCAGATAGTGTAGCACCATTGACAATTGAGGAGTGCCTATCCCTGCAGAGAAGCATCAAAAGAGTAGGAATTGAGTGTTGAATCAACCTCATCAGCAACATAAAAAAATGCTGTAGACATTATAATGAAGAAACTCAGCAATGGCAATCAGCTGCTCTGATCATTCTTGACGCTTCCAGATTATCTCAGATTAGCAGAATGCAAAGTGATAAGCATTCAGATGATACAAAACTTCATCTCAGGTAAACCTTATTCGTCTGGAGGCTGGGGATCAGAATATAATATATTCCTGAAGAGCTAAAGGTTATCATCAAGCTGCTAGATAGAACAATTCGGACATGCAAATTTCAGAGGTATTGCGACTATTGGCTGTAACCCTGAGACAATTCTGCTAAACAGCTAACCTGGAGCTGTGCTTTCTGGGAGTGAGTTTTATAATGTATATATCAAATAGTGAAATGCGCAACACTATTATACTTTCTCACCCTGCATTGCAGATATTCTACTTTATATAAAGTCCAGTAGTTATCTATCTGCACATCGGAATGTAGAAACCATACACTATTATTTCGATCTGATGCAGGATTCTCTCACACCGAATGCGCTAGCTCAACACAACAGCAAAAGACATTTCGGTCCAGGCGGAATGGCTGCGTCAGATTGGACGCGCTCCTTCAGAGCTGTCAGAGACACCCTGGTGGCGGATCACTCTCTGCTGGGCGTCAATGCCACTTGTCGCAGTGCATAATGCCCTCCAATCTCAGTTTCACCGTTTGTACTTGGTCTGTCGGTGTCCTACTGTAAATGAACACTCAGGCGTTGTGGCCAACTGTGACCATACGTTGGAATGGGTTCATTAGGTATGCGCTTCCAACGGGATTGCAATGCGATGAGTGATGCTGCGAAAATCTCTTCTTGCGTTCCTTCTACCTGCGCACAAAATGCAATTTTCTCTTTACTAATTATACACATCATTCCAAGTCGCCAGATCTATGTGGCAATTGACATTCCATCACTCGTTCCTTCCATCCCCTGTCTTTTCATTGGTAGCAATCTCTGGTATTACGTCCACACAGCCAACGATGTTTAACACGCCGGAACCTTGAAACGCAACGGCTGCCAGTGCTTGTCTCAATCATTCAGATTTCGAGGCAGAATTCAAGTTATCCAAGTGTTCAGGTAGTGTGGTGAGCTCCAGGGCTAACAAGTACTCAACGAATGCTCCATCCTCGTTTAGGAGCTTGATCTTGAATAGTCTTTGCAGTTGCCATGGGAGATGCCCATTCAGCACGCCACAACACCTCCCCAGGCGTTGCAGTACCCACACACAGTAGTTCCGTCGATCCCATCCGGGCCAGCTCTGGCTTTCTGTGCATCGACATATCAGTGATATGGGTTCACCTTCTACACCCTCTACTGGAACCTTAGTACCATGGTAAATATAGCGCTCCATTGGGTGCAGTCGTGCATCCGATGTATGCATCTCTTTCTCACTGATATGCTTGATATACTCCCACGTGCCTCTGTATATTGCCATGCAGTGCGTTGCGTCTGGCGGGTTGTCGAGTAATGCTCCGAAGAGTATGTTTAGAGTGTCAGGATGCTTTCCATTATGGCCGTGTTGGGGTTCCTTGAATTGGGGCTTCGCAGATGACTGGGAGCTGAGGGGTGGCAGCCCGGTCAGCACCGGAAGGGAGGACATTGCAGGCAGCAGCGCTGTCCTCCCGATGCTGAGTGTCGGCTTGGAGATTGAGCTCTCAAATTTTGATGCAGAGAATGCGACGCGGAAAGGTGATTGCTTGTGGCAGGTAGTTGAGATTGTGATTGAAGGCGTTGCAACCATGCTTGAGGTTGGTTGTATGTGCTTGTTCACGTCTCTCGGTAGAATACTATTGCAAGGTTACGCATCGATGAATCTGTTCTACACAATTAGACATCGAGTGGATCTTGGGAAAGTTGAAGTCGGCATCTAACTCCCTGGAAACATATATCTGGTGGCTGATAAAATCCCGCGAGGCATTCATTTCTTGCTGCATCTTGGACGGCGTCCAAGCTCCAGCATTTGTTTCCTAGTCTACCTTTCGCTTCTACACGAGTTCTGTTCTCAAGGCATTGGCTTGGGCCTTCGCCTTGTTGCTGGTTCAGCCGAGTGAGGCAACTTCGTTGAAGGTGTGAAAAGCACGCAAGCCGTCCTGCATGTTGCTCAATGTTGCATCATCGTGAGATTCATATTGATTATACATATAGAATTCTCACAATGCCTGTGTGCACTCAATTGTGCAATTGAATATGGGACGCTGAGCAGGGAATCTACCTCGTAGGGACTTGGTTACGAATGCAAGCAGGTTCCGACTCATTTCCTTCATCTCCTTCCGATTCCATTGAGCAACTTCCTCGTATGCCTGCTTTCATGGTGTGAGGTCATTGTAAGCAGGCACCGATAACCAGATCGCTTTGTACTTATCCAGTTGTTCGTGACTCTGCATGTAGTGGAAAATTCACTTCTGGAGGTGGTCAAGCATGCCGATCCGCATTGGAAGGGGGAGGTCAGGCTTCGGGAGGTTGCTCACGATACAGAGAATATGTCAAAACACTTCGAATCATTGGTTGACATCGCAAGACGAGAGTTTGGCTTCGGCTGCGTTGGTGTTGGCATCGCTGAGTGGATTAAATAGGTTGTGATCCTGCTGGATGTGTTGCTAGTCAGGAGGAACATAATCTCCAGGTTCTTTCTTTGGACACTCGCACCAAAAAGAGAAATGCCACTCGAGATGATGTACATTACTATAATTAGAGCAATCTTCACGCCATGCTGCTAAAATCGGTTTGCAACAACTGAAATTGTCATCTGCACAGAGAACATTGTACTACCTCCTCTTGGCGCTGGGATTTTATTCTAAGGTGAGACGCTGGAGTACCTGCCAATGTACATCATTCAGCACCTCTCGGTTTGTTTTCTGCTGCTCAGCAGGCCAGTTCTGAGGAATATTGCAGTTTTGATCAGAATTGGCGGGAGAGCGACCATTACAATGCTGTGCGTTGATCACATCAGGCAGATCATGAAAGACAGATTACCAATTGTGATATATACAGGCCACTCTTTCTTTTTGCCAGCAAAATTCAAGAGATGTGTTCCATTGGACATGACAATCAAGGGAAGCAGTGTATCCCCCACTCTGGGTGTTGACTTAACGTTGCTTAGCACATCATCTTCCTCAGAAATCTCTCCTTACCTGTGTCTCCCACAACCACTCCACAGTGTGCATTCCAGTATAAAGGTGTTTCAGTGACGTATCGCTGTTAATGCAACGCTGAGGGGTGTAAATGAGATGCTCCGCATTGGCTGGCTGCCACACCAACCATCTAGTGCTTTTGATGATGTCTCGACACCAGTATTTGATAGGGCGTTGGTGATTGTCATTCCATGTCATATCCTCGAGAGTGTGCAGTTCCCACTCCCCGAGAGGCGGATCATCAGGCATCGTAGCCACAAGCTTCTGGACTCCATCCCCATTCTTGAAGCTTGGGAAAAGCAGAGCGGTGTGTTCTGCCTTCTGCACGTTGTCATAGTACATCTTCAAGCCGTCCTTCTTGATCCCACACTGGATATATTTGTACTTTTCACATGTCGCAAATGCGTAGTAGGGATTGTTTTGTAAATTCGTCTGAAGGCAACCCTGAGCGTCACGTCGCCATGGCTCCTGAATGTAATCCCTGAGTACAGCGCCGGCGCTGGCGTATGTGTCCATCCGCGGCAGAGTAGATGGCAGTGGTCGGGACTCTGAGTCTGCGATGTGTTCAACGTGTTCGAGGTAGGGAAATGGATGCAAGTCTTTGACTGAATCTTTGTTAGCATGGAGTTCGCGACGCTGAGCGGGTTCAACACATTGGGGCGCGCTGTGAATAGTCAGATTCTTCTGGTGTGCTACCTGTCGGCGTTCAGGATGGTGTAATTTGATATGTTCAAGTCACCTGCTGTGTGAGGTGACATTCTTTCAGCGTGAAAGTTTGGGGCAACGGAAAGAGATCTTTACTGCCATTGTTGACAGCACTCGAGTAGTGGAGTATACAGTGTAGAATAGGATGAAAGTTGGTGATGGGCCTAAGCACCCTCTTGTGGGTATAAGCTCACGATACTTTCAGCTAACGTGAGAGATTTATTGAGCCTCAAAACTATCACAGAGAGGTTCCTTACATCCTAGGAGTTGCAAAAACACTGCATGCGCAATATCCTATAATACTATGAATAATTTGAACCCAATACAAAACCCATAAATGGAATAAACCCTGAGTGATCCAAAAACCTCGCAACCCATGTAATACTAAATGCCTGATATGAATATATTAGAACACAGGAAACAAATAAGACAAGAACCCCCCTCTAACCCGAACGTAAGGACCGTCATATTCCCTGCAATGTGAGGACTGGTTCACCCCTTGCCTACCCAGATATCTGGGCGTGCCTCGAAGAGAGGGACATCCCGGAGAGGGAAGTTGGGCCGAGGGCTGTTGGGGCGACTGTCACCAGCTGCCGATTCGCCAAGAAGCTGCTGATCCACATCCACATCACAGGTATTTCAGGCTCCTTCAGCTCCTCACAGAGTTGGAACCACTGGGTGAGGTTTCTTTGCCGTCATGAGCACCAAAAATTCCGCCCCACTGTAGAGATGAGTCTCCGGAGTTTGTGGTCGTGTGCGAGGCTCCGCAGTGTGTGGCCGTGGGCCACGCGGCGCGAGTTGTGCCTGTGGGGTATGCTCCGCCATCTCCGGGCCTTGCTTTCGTAGCACGATTGGCTCAACGTCCACCATGGTATCTACATCATCATCCGATGGATTTACCATCTCTCCCTGGCCACTCATCCGAGGTTGTTTGCCATCATCCTCGCCCTGATCCTCCTCTTTCTCCTCCTCGTCATCATCCTCCTCCGCATCTTCCCCGTCTTCATCGTCCTCCTCATTGTCACCGTCCCTTTCCATAACCACATTGCCGTCGAAATCAACTCCCTACGGTGCGTCCATATCATTCTTCATGCCCATATACACATCAGTATCATGTTCTGAGTCATATTCGCCATCTGACTCCTCGGTAGAGTCAGTATCATCATCTGAGGAGATTGACATGGCAGGCGATGCTAACGGCACAAAATATACCCGCTCTGGTTAGCTCTCTATGTCCGAGTCTGCCTCATACATGTCCTTCAGCAACTGCAAAGGAACCGCACGAGAGATATCATCACCCCATGGGGTTTGTTTGACAATACTGTTCCTTTCACCGTTGCCTTTGCCCTTTCCCTTCCATTCCTCCGTTGCCTTCGCCTTCCCCTTCCCTGGCCCCTTCCTATTCCCCTTCCCATCGTGTGTTCTCTTTCCTTTCCCAGTCCCTTTCTCACAGCCCTGCTTCTCCTCCTCCTCACCCTTGCTGTCGTCATGGTCATTGCCATCGCCAGGACGGCACATTCCACTGTGCAGTGCGTCGGGATCCACCCAGTTCTCATCATCATCATCCTCTTCGATTATCTCATCCCCATTCAGAGGTCTAACAGCCAGGAAGTCACCTGGCTTGGACAGCCGGCAGCTTGGCAGCTCAAACTATGCCCTGGGATGACTGCGACTGTACGGAGACAAACAATGGCCGGTGAGTATAACCTTCCCCGATCCCGTTGTCCGCTGATTGCAGAGATTGACTTGATCCCCGAAGGCATAAGGGTTGTCCCACCTCTAGTTGTGAATTTGGTCGCGGGTTCGGTCAAATATTGGCCCCATATATGAGTGGAAGGCTGCCCACCACTCCCGAAAAGGCGAACATCTGCACCTGTGGCGCGGCCACATTAGTTGGAATTGTGAAATGTGGCGGGTTGCGACTGGATCAAGAAACTCTATATCATTGAACAGGTCCCTGGGCCTGTCTTCCTTGACACCGCAATCATTGTATATCGGTATGAGTCTGCGGATGTGTTCCACAATGGACGCTTTTCCATGGTCCCAGTCCAACCACAGGCATCGATTAATAATCGAGGTCAGCATTTTTGCCCCAGCAGTTGCCTTCCCCTTTCCATTGTGGCTACCCTTTTGTGCCATAGCTGTGATTTGAAAATGAATCTACATCCGAGGCATTAGCATTATAATACAGGTGCATGCAGCGGAAGGAAGCCCAGCGTGAACATACAATGTTGTGTAGGTTATTGGGTATGTTTTGGAATGAGAGGCATTGTTTTGTGCACATCGCGTGATCTCGAGACATCTCAGGATGCTGGTCGAGTGTTCAATACCCGAGGAAAAGAGTATGGAGAATTCTGCGGGAAGAAGAGATATATATACTCGAGTTCGTGCGATTTCTGGGTTCAACTTGTTTTGATGGTGAACAATGACAAAACGGCCCAGCTTTCATCTTGAACAGCCACCAGGCACCTCATGAATGAGAAGTCTCAAGATAAGATTTAGTACTCGCAGAGAGAAACGTTTACGATGCCAGGCGTCCCTTCTGCATCACTCACAATGTTCAGTGCTCAGACCTCTTTCATCCCAGAGCAAACTGAGTAGTTCTCAGGTTGTTCCAACTGGGTAACCATCGAGCAAGGCTACCAACACGCGTAGTGGTGGAACAAGCACACCCAACCGATCTCATAGAATAGAGAATATGGCATTTTTCGCTTTGCAATGCATTTAGCTCTGCCCAATGGGGATGTCCAATCGGAAGCTGAAGATATACACAATTGATGGGTCGACGTATTGTGCCAAGAGCTAGTGTAATCTTATGATAACCGTGCCAAGAAGGCCAAAACACCCTTCAAGAGGTGCAAGAAGACCTTCAGACATTGCTGTATCACCGAATATCAATGCTGAGTTCAATCTGATGGCAGTAAACCCCATAATTGGATGGTTTTCAACAGATCTCATCCCCGAGTATTGTCACGATTTTGACTCCAGCGCGGTCTACACTCCTCCTCCCTTTTCTGTCGAATACGTCCCTGGACTCTTAAATAGGAATCTACCTCGCCCGCCATGGCATATGCATGCAGAGGAAATTATTCCTACATTCTTAAGGTTGAACATCGATATCAAACTATGCCTGCCCAAAGACTGCACCCTGACACGACTCATGTTGTAACAATTGTTCGAAGTCTTGCTAAGTATCAGAATCAACAAAAGCGTTGGCCTTCAGCATATTCTCAACTTCCCCTGTCAAAGAGATATGTTTTCGTACCAGCTGGCGAGAGGGATTCCTCCCAGGGAGGCAGTTCTGTAGCCTCTAGAATGCAAGGTCAGAACTCCACCTGCTCATCTTTACTGAGCAATTCTTGCGTTGCGGATATCACTCAATGCGTGACTTCCACCCCCCTCCGCCACACAGCATTGGACAATGAATCATCCAACCGCCACTCTGGGTACAAGCAGTCATAGCATAATCGCTCCCGGAGGAATCTCACAGTCACACTCACTGTGTTGCGGTGTGTCCAGCCCCGTATCCAGCGTGGCTAGCACTCCCACTCCTCTCACCCGTCTTGAAAACCAGCCTACCCCTAGCCATAATCAAGAAGCCCGTGCGATCATTACGCATCCACTGCGAGCCCGAGCTGCGAAAAGGAATCAGGGACAGAGGCAGTGGGCATTGCAACAGCAGGCGGTATATACACCTCGATCAATGGTCGCGGGCAGTCGCTGCATCCGTCGAATTGGTTACTCAGAAACGACACATCCTGTATTCGCAACGGGCAGACTCCTGGAGCTCTACATGTTGAACAGAGAGCCATTTATGAGTGCAAGCAACTTGGAGACGGTAAGTTATGCAACGTGACACATTGCGAAAGCATCAGTTCAAGCCCCACACTGGTAGATAATAGAGACGTACTGGAACACTGCTATGCAGCACAACAACATTTGGTCCATAGCTTTGAGACACGCACAAAAAAGATCTTGAAAGAGGTATGCCAAAGCAATAGCCCATGCTGGATACTACATGCACATAGCAGTACCCGGTTCAAGCACAAGTCAATACGGTTACATCCAATCGGCAAAGGCCAACATAGAAGGGCATTATGATCTTCACGGCTTTGAATCTGACATAGAGCATTTGGAATTCATTCATTCCCTTCCGGCAGACAATAAGTATCTTTTTCGTGCTGCAGAGCATGTCGAAGATGGTGTACGTGGTCCAAATCCAATGCAGAGAGAGTCAAAAGCTGCTAACAAATGGCCAGCATCCACTATACTTCCTGGCTGACACAATCCCGTGGTGTATCTATATCAAATTTCATCTTCGGGAGAATTACTGCGGTAATCATTCTGATGGATTGTATCATTCCATGATTGATGACAGGGACAGTCAAAAACCGTTGCCACTGATCATGTTTACTTGCACCGCGTTGCGCCATGCTTTCCTTCAGTGGGAAAAGAACAATGGTGTTCATCCAAAAGCTTCCAAGTCCAAGCTGAAAGCGGACAGACCTGATCGCTCGAACTACATCAATTACAAGAATGATGGTAGTCAGATCTCATCCTGCTGCGCTGCAATGGGTAGCAAGTTGATAACCTTGCCTGGCTTTGCAGACATGTATACATTCTTGATGACTACCTGGAACACACTACCGGAGAGCTACCAACAGAGGGTGTATAAAAATACCTTGGCAACAGTCAACTGTCAGATCCAACAGGCGGAAAACGCAATGTCTGCCATGGTCATCAGCGTGGAAGCAGCACGTGTTGACAATGGTAATCGTCTTCACTATTTGACCTCTGAAGTGGCGCTTGAGGAGCAAGAGATGGGAAGCACTGATCCAAACATCCCTAGAGAAAACAATTGCCCGGATGTGGAACTGCATTTCGGGCTGCCAGGGGGCAGTGAGGATTAGGAAGATGAAGGTGACAAAAGCGACCAGCATGATGACATCCCCACCGCCAGCAGGTGCCGAAGGCCTGCGACATAACTCGACAGGTTTGACCTGCGAACCGGTGGTATTGACGGGTATGAGGGCGACAATGGCGACAATCTGGATGCAGATGAGCTGGAAGAACCATTGCAACCCGATGATGGATCAACCCAGAATGTAGAGGACTGAGGGCATAGTAGGTTTTAGCTGGGAACCAGTGATGTCGACAGGTATGAGGGCGAGGATGGTGACAATGCGGATGTGTATGAGGAGGAAGAAGCATCGCAAGCCGTTGATAGATCAACGCAGAATGTAGAGGACTGAGGGCATAGTAGGTTTCACCTGGGAACCAGTGATGTCAGCAGGTATGAGGGCGAGGATGGTGACAATGCGGATGCGTAGTAGGAGGAAGAAGCATCGCAAGCCGATGATGGATCAATGCAGAATGGGGGCATAGTACTAGAGTGGGTGAAGATTGGACATTATATTTCCGACCTGTAGAAAACAATAACGGAGAGGTGAATGCAATGGCAAGTGATGTATCCGAAGAGAAGACCGTATTGTGATGTGGGACAACATCTCAAAGCTAAACCTGTATGGGGAGAGTGAGGCATCCCATATATGGCAATAGCTGAGAGGTAAAATGTGGCACTCAGCCGGAGAAAGGCGTGAACATCACCAGGCATTGTGTAAATGGCCACAGCATAACTGCAGCCCTTGCAAATAATGTGACAGATGTGATGTTCTGATGGTGTGTATACATCACCACATTCTGGGCACAAAGCAAAGGAGGTACGGATGCAATGAGACCCATCACCAGGGTGACGGGAAGCGTGTAATTCTCTGTCAGAGTGTACAATGTTATGTCAGAGTCATTGGAGCTGGCCGAAACACCCGCGTGTTTCTGACGGAAACTAGGGTTGTTGCTGATGACATTAGGGTACCAATTCACTCTTTTAAATGCATAAAGTAATACTGTCTTGGATGCCAGCAGGAAGGCTCTCGTTCATCCTCCTCCTCCAAGACAAGATAGACCTCCCAACACTGTAGTTGTAGTGGTTGCACCAACATAGCATTGAACTGAGTTCTCGGGACTCATTTTCCAAGTGCCCACATGGAGGAATTTTTTGATGCCCGCTTGCGCAGCACTTTCTAGCATGGTAGCTGAAGAAGCTCCACATTGGATTGTGAATTGTCATCTTGCCCATCATTGTGATTGTCACATATTGGCTGAGATCATTATCGAGATCCTCGGTGTGCATAGATTGTCTCCATTACCTGGTGCTGGATGGAGGAGGATGGGAAGGAGAATAGCAGCGCCTGTGTGTCATGATGTAAGAAGGCTGCAAGTGATAAGTGTGAAAAAATTAACGGAGTGACTAAAGGAAATATAATCAATGTATAGTCAATCAATAGAACCATTCTTTAAAGGAAAGAAAGTGTTGATAAGGTTCAAAGTGTTGTCGAGATGCAGATTTTTATCACGGTGACAATTTTCTGCTCTTGGCTTGTCCCGCCACCCATGCTTTCAACTCCCTGAGTGAACAGGACCTCACAACTATGAATGGCAGTTTATAACCATGCGGCACAGTGTATGATTGGCATCTTCTGACAGAAATCATTATCACAACAATCTACACAGCATTCCCATTTCACTAATCATTGTGGTTGACTTCAGCTGGGCAAAGATACTGACCTACCAATTACATGATAGCCATACAAGGAGTCCTATCGCAGCCACTATGTGTTTCCCAAAAACAAGAGTCTGAATGATTCATTTCAACATCATGAACTCTCAACACAGCCCTTGATGCATGGATATGACTGATGAAATAATAAAATTAACAAACCAACAAAAAGGGAACCCAAAAGCTCCTCCAAAAATTCCAAATTATCACCCATCCATCCACCGTCCAAAGTGCCAGAAAAGACCCACACACAACACAAATCTTTGAATAACTGTCCATCCAGTGCATTCCAGCCAAACAATGACTAATTGGCAGCTGGGCGGCTGCTTATATGCTCCCTATGGGCCAAAGATCCCTCAGCGGGAGGACTCACAATGTGATGGTGCTCACATGGCAAAGCAATTACCTCATCAGTCACAACGCATTAGTTGTAATCAGTGAAGAGACCAAGAGCACCGTTTCTGATGAATTCAAGGTATTGCAGCTGCCTGAGAATCCTCCTGTGAAGGTTTGTTTGGAACTTTGTGAAGCCTGTTATTGTAGTCTGGAATTTTCTTTGATCTGAGCGCCAAGTTACAGCAAGATCATCTCATTCCTCCCCATATCATCAATTATATTCCCAGCAGCCCCAAAAGACTTGGATTTTTCTGCTCGTGTGTGGCAGATTGGCGATTGCAGCATGCACATTTACCAAAATGTTCGTATTGATCATTGATATAACTATCAGAAGTATCGATTCATCATCCCCAGGCCAGTGCCAGGAGAATAGCTGCATACATCGTTCACCCACCCTCTTCCCAGCAACATTTGACTCCACATAGGAGATGGTAAAGCTAGATGACTGGACAAGGAATTTGGTCTGGGTGCCACCACACACCGTTATTGGCGAAGACCTGTGGCCCGAGGTTTCTTCTGTGTAATCTTCTGTATCTACCCATCATTCAGAAGAGCAAAAGAAGCCTCGGGGTGATGAGATACATACCCACATGGAGGAATTTTGTCTTCTTAGTTGGGGTTTCCTCGATCCTATTGATCCTCCGGCGCAGGCCACCCTCCGTAAACTTCTACAGTGATCCCTGGAGGCTCCGACCATCAAGGATCGTCTTGCCTACCATGTACCATTCCCAAAGCAGCCATTTAGACACCAGATCACTGATTTGAGTAACACCATGATCGATTAGCAGATCCCATTGCTTTGGTCTGGTGCTGAGCTTGTGGCCAATGCTCATGTACTGGGCAATCTCCCAGATGCACTCCCTCACTTTATTATCTATCCATTGCATTGTTCAGTTACCCTCCTCCTGCCAAATCTCCACGGTTGATGCTGCCCATTAGCTGACTCCTACTGCGGCATTCATGGCCCAGAGGCAGACTTACTGAGTTGGCATCTGGATTGTGTTAGCATCTATGACAACTGATTTTGGCAACCAGAAGGCATCATATTGTATTTTAGGTTCCCAACAGTGGTCAATGATTGAGTGGTGGATATCAAATGCTCCTTACTCTAACCAAGCGTCGGGAGTGTTAAATATATCCTCAAGGGCAAGGAGTTAGGGTAGCAGATATGAGTAGGCTGTGTCGAAGGTTCTGGATATTGGAAGTACGATGAGTAGGCAATACAAATGTATATGTGGGCTTCGAGGGTTTATCTTAATCCAGTGACATCATGTTGGAAGCCATTTCGCTGGGAAACAATTTGCTTCGGAGCATTTAAGCGCCCTGATTCATTGACAGGATGCTTAAATTCATCACCAAGACAACTAAAAGCATTCTCTGCAGTCATATCTCGCTGGTTTGTCCGTGTTCTAGTTCTTGAACACCTCAATGCCATCACTGGATTGGAATCAAAGTAGAATGCACGGTTCATGTAAAGTACGAACTTCACAAAAAGTTACAACCATAAAACAGGCAATCCGCAAAGGAGGGTCTAGTAAGGGTGCAAAACAATTGCTGTGACAACATGAGTACAGATGCATGATGCTTTTCGAGATGCAAATGATGCTGAGGATGAGTGAGTGATTTAACACGACTGCTAGCTACCGTTGCGGACTGTGGCTTCAGTTCAGGGTCTCGGTTGAAACCGAGCCTTTGCTAAATTGGCAGTCCGGGTCTTCGTTACAGTTGAACTGTCTATTGGGGTACAGTAGGACAGAAATTCCCCCACCCGTCTGAATTGGGCGGGTTGTCTGTGGGCTGCCCAGTGGGTCCATCTGTAGATTCATTTTATGCTTGTGGTTTTGCTGTGTGATCATGAAATCTTATCACAACCACATATTTGACATCCAGCATTCACTTTTTGCATGTTTGGTGGTTTGCAATATCGATTATTTTGGAATCTCGGATTTTCTTGTATATTGTGTATGTTTGCCGATAAAGCTTGACAGTAGCTCGGTTATGTGCTCAACAATTTGTGGGATGCCTTGATTACCCAATAATCAAGACCAGAAATTGTTGACACTCCATTGACGCTCATTTTCATGGTGGGGTAACAGAGATGTCATGCACTGTGTTGTCTGAAAGGCCGCCATTACTTTGTATATGAATCATTGCCCCAATGCAACACTTAGATTACCCAAGATGCAAGACCTAAAATTGTTGACACTGCATTGATGCTCATTTTCTTGATGTGGTAACGTTGATGTCATGTGCTGTTGTGCCTCAAAAGGCCGCTATTACTCCACATATGAATCAATGCCACACAGCAGCACTTTGATTACCCAAGATTCAAGACCGCCATTGTTGACTATTGATGCTCATTTGCATGATGCGGCAGCCAGCCTGCCGCTCTTGTTTTTGCCACTAAGAGCAGCCAGTATCTCATCTATGGATGTCTGCAACTGATTGCAACTTATATTACCCAAGATGCACAGCCAAAAATTGTTGACGCTCCATTGCCACTCATTTTCAGAATGGGGCAGTGACTGTGTCACATTCTCTGTTGCCTGTGGCGGCTGCCAATATGTTGGTTATGCATAACAGCGACCAAATCACTTTCCAATTACCTTACTTAAGAGACCAAAAATCTTTGACCCTCCCTTGATGCTCATTTTAATGTATTGTCCATTCAAAATTTGCTGCCATCAAGCATTGTATTCATAATGATTTCCACTGATTGGTTGCCTTGCTGACTGGTTGAGACTCGGCCCTTTCGCAAAGCCAAGCTACATGATATCCTTGCATCATTCGCTTTCATTCTGATACAATTGATAAACCTTACTATATGATTCATTCCGCCCATTATGCTTCTATTCATCGACCTATAGTCACATGCAACTGCACACGATTCCGCGATAATATATCCCTAAATGAAATTCTCGGTCAAGCTACATCAAGAACCTAGTGAAACATATTGATGCAATCTTTCCTACTTTCACTGCTTCCCTTATTCCTGCTCATTTCCATTGCATTGAGGGTAACTCTCCCCTTTTCAGCCTGTTTCATTGACATCTGAGTAGACCGAATCATGGCAGGAGAATTTGGTGCAGTACTCACATCCCGCTACTCTAGGCTTTCCGGACCCTCGATGCAATAGTCTAGCTCTATAGCGGATTCATAGTCTGCCTCCATATCGTCTTCACTGTCATTTGGATTATGCAAGTCACCACTCAGGGTCAAACAACTTTCCGTTTCCGAAATGCTTCCAGGTGCACTATCCATAACACATTTGGCTGGATGATGGTGGATCCTTTTTATTTGGCAGACATTTAATACTTCAGTTCATCCTCCAGGGAGTTCCTTTGCAGATGAAGCTGGTGGCAAAGGTGCTCTTTCAGACGATTTAAATGCAGCCGCACCATCATTTTGAAAGCGTGACCAGGATGCTTCGACCAGCACTTCAGTATCTCAAATTTATCCTACAGCTGTCATCCACTGATTTTCAGTGTAACATTCTTTCTGTGTAACACTTAGGTTTTGGCTGCCCTGCCACATCTCCAAAGGTCATGGACCATGGCCATTCTGTGGAAGTTTCTCTCCTGCTGCACTCTCATCATTACCAGGTTGTGTTCAGTTTGTGTTGTATCACATGCTGGGTCATCGCTGGGCAATATCCCGTTATTGGCTCGAGTGAAAAACCATAATACTACATTTTAATGAAGGATTTCTTGTCTGGATTTTGACTGCCTCCAGCCGATAACATCTCGCCCAAGGGAAATACTGGGCTCCACTCTGACACCATGTGGTATGATAGACAATGTATTGCCTGCCGCATTTGAGAGATCAGCACACTTTGAGTCCATCTAGTCTTGTTGACTGCACATGTTGGTGATATCCGGTATCCCAAATGTACCGCTATTCTGCATTGGGTGGAAGTGGTAATCATTAATAGTCGGATAAAAATGCCCCTAATTCATTGGTGAGTCAGGATGTGAATTCAAACACAGCCATGCGATGGGCAATAAGTATGCAATGCAATCACTTCGTGCGGGTGTCATTTCAGTCACATCTTCAGGCAATGGGTATTCTGCATTATCACTGGACGAATAATATGTCTCGAAAGGAGATTCACTACATCCACAAGCCTTGGCGGAGGGGAAGAGGTTTTTGCTTAGTACCTGTTCGAGTTCAATGACCGGCAAATATCTATGTTTGGCACAGTATTCATTCTCCATCCAGTTCAGAAATGCCTCCTTGTATTTGATAGTATAAGAAGTCTCTCCCTGAGAATTGATATCAATTACCTTATCCCACTTCCTGAACAATCGCAACTTCTGGAAACGATTGAGGATATGTGCTCAATTGAGACGCATTCCTGTCATTGGAGTAACCTCAGCATAATATTTGGAGAGTGTCTGTCACCACAAACTTCGCGTCACAGTACGAGTCTTCTTTTCATTGAGTCCTCATCCTACCTACAGCTTGCATAACGCCTTCCATATGATCAATCATGTCAGTGTAGACCATGATACCATCATACAGAGTAACCATAGGCCATTTCGATATCCACAGGGTCCAGTATCGGAATGGCATTAAAACTTCTATTCTGTACTTGATGATGCTCCCATCATCCTGTGTTGTGAAGAGTGGCCCGGAATCATTGTATTTTCGATTCTTAAGGCACTTGCGGGTGAATTATCATAATTGGTAGGCTCTCTCAAGGAACTCCAGTGTCGAATTCCATGGTGTTTCCCCATCCAGAATACGTAGTATTGCGATTTATACTTTGGTTGTTTGACAGTCAATGAAGTCGTTTCGACAACCTGGTGTCAGCGTAATCAATCCTGCATGCATTCCCTGCTATACGAAGGTCAGTTTCAGCACTTTCAAAATGTCTTGAACTATGTACTTTCTAAAATATTTTTGCCAAACCTGCACTCATGGCCGACAGCTTGTTGATTCTAGCTTTGCCTTCTTTTTGTAGTCTTTGACTCTTCCCAATGTCTATGCTTTCATTCTCTTCAAAATGCTGATTGCGCTCATGGGCTTCCCAAGACTTGGCGCAGCCTTTTCCACAGAGAGTGCTCATGAACGCACCGTGAGCCAGCTGCATGACCCGCGCAATGCATGGTGTGTGGTTTCTCAATGCAGGGCACTCGATTCCGAAGGCCTCAAGGGTTGATTGCAGTTCCCAAGTCAGCCAGTGATTCAAGTGAATGTTATTGGTTATAATTCCAAGGAATTGGCGGTCGGTAAGCTCAAACAATCAAGAACTAGGTCCAAACCTACGGCTAGCTTTGCTGCAGTATATTGACTCTTCAACTATCATTCTTAATTACCTGTTGAAATGGGAACACAATAGGCTATCAACCTCATTGAAAGCGAGTTGTACTTCGCACAATGCCCAAGTTGGATCTGTATAGTGAGCAATGAGCGATGTTATGGCCAATTTCTTCATTGATGACTACCCATCCAAAGCTACACTAACTTCATTTGAAGATGGGGATTGCTTCATAATTGCATGCAATGTCGGTGAGTATTCCCTCCGGCAAATGATGCTGAGCGTGGTGGCGGACAGTAGCACCAGCTCACTTTGTAATGCTATATATCACCATAGTAGCTCTGGGTTTGCAGTGGCATTCCATGGTAAATAAGCCATAACAAATCGTGACATGAGGTAGCAATTCCTGGTGTCTTGGTAAAATTCAGAAGTTACAAAGTCCTTAGCTGCCAGTTTGGAGCATCTTGTCCATCAAATCACGTCAGCAAAATGTAAATCGGTCAGGAAGACATACGCAAACCTCTCAGTTACTCTCGTAGCCCTCACCTGTGCCTGTAAGTACTTCGAGATGCTCCAATGCCCCCCTGGAACTTTGCAATGTGCTCTCAGACTCTGCAAGAGCATTCTCAAGTGCTCCTGAAAGCACCTGCAGTTATAGAGGTGCATTCAGGATGCTACAAGATTGACTATTAGGAGAGTCAAATTTTCAAGCGGCATAGACCTCTGCTCAGGTCTGCAACAGACATCGAGAGCAGCTGAGATCTCAGCGGAGGTCTGCAGGCGACTTCATGAGCAGCTGAGACCTCAACACAAGCACTGTGGGAGACTTGGTGCGATATTCTCATGGCGGTGGTGCTTAGGGTTCCACAACGACAAAGAATATAGTTTATCATAAATGTCCACATTATAGTCACATGATTCGCTACATCGTACTATGGCATGTATTATCAACATCTCTCTATATATATTCTTACAGATATGCTGGGATGTTGGAAATGGACTCAGTGACAGGGAGTACATAATTTGAGACTCCGGGGTAGATAGACATCATCAAATTATAAGCAATGCAGACTGCAAGTTTCCTAGCTCTTGGTCTCACGCATACATGCCAAGCTTTCATAGATCAATGCAATTTGTGTGGTTCCTAATGCACACTTGCCGAGCTTTTATAGATCCATGCAATTAGGGTGGTACCTCACTAACTCTTGCCAAGCTTTCATAGATCCACATAATGTGTGTGGTTCATCATGGCCAGGTATCCCGTCCTATCCTCTCACCCTCTTCAAATGCTCTGCGTGCCAGAAATGCTCGTTCTCAAGAATTCTCTTCGGATGCCATGTAAGGTGCAGCGGAATGTTGTTGACGGCGTTGTCTGACTTCTAGCACCACCGGTTCACTACATCCCGATCGAGTGAACAGAGACATGCATTCAGACACTGGGATTGATCGACATTGGTGATGCACTTTGAGGCTGTAATTGTGCAAGTTTGGAGATACACTTGGAGGCTGTGATTGAGCGAGTTTGGAGATGCACTTGGAGGCTCTAATCCTGGGATGTTGAAGATACACTTGGGGGCCGTAATTGTGCCAGTTGGAGACACACTTTGAGGCGGTGATCGAGCGAGTTTCGAGATGCACTTGGAGGACGTGATCGAGCAAGATTGGAGATGCACTTGCAGGCCTATATCGAGCAAGTCTGGAGATGAACCTGGAGGCCATGATCGGGCACGATTGGAGGAGTACTTTGAGGTGGCGAATCTGCAGGCAGTAGTTTGGGAGGGAGGTGCCATTGGAGCTGGGACTCTATTCATTGGTTAACTTGTAATTGTGGGAATGTAGAGAACGCAGAACACCCAGGGTCTGCCGGGAGATGTGAGACTGCCTGGGCGCAGGAGATGGTCAATGTTAGGATGATGCAGTGTGCAGTGCATGCTCTTCTTGGGGTGAACTCTGGATCATGGCATCCAGTGATAGATAGGGATGACTTAACTAGTTGTTCTTAGGTGATGGCAGAGTTGAGGACAAGACAGAGAGAGATCGGAGGAGATGGGACAAAGAATCAAGAGAAACGGGGACTTAAGAGAAAGTCGTGTGCGAGTCAATATACCATGCGAGGTATGGCAGGAAGGAGTCTTGATCCAGCGTGTAATAGCACCAACACGAGGTCTTCCCAACCCAATGGGTCAAGTCCTAACCCTGATTTCTCATATCTGCTAGTATCCTTCACATCATTGTCATCTTCATCCCCCTCTCTCCCTATGTGGTCCACAACTCCACCTTCATCGCAGAATACGAAATTATGTTATACATCTCCATCTCTCCATGCAATGATCATGAGTTGACACTGAGTACGGCATACACCCAGTACAGCTTTCACCAAGTACCGCACCTACCCAAGTTTGTTTGTCTTCCTGTTGTTTCCATGATTACAAGTTGACCCCTGAATGTAGCTTCAACTTCCAGCATGCCAACCTACATGATCAACTTCCATCAGCCAGCTTTCAATGAGAGCTCGCAGGTGAAGTCAGCTTGTCACATTCCCATGGTTGCGACTTAACTCACTGAGAAATAGAGTCTCAGCACCCCTCACTCCATCCATCGACCACCTCCAAGAACTAGTCCGATCTCGCTCAATCATGGACTCCGTGTGTATCTTCTAACTCGATCGATCATGGCATACAAGTGCATCTCCAACTTCGCACAAGTAAGGCCCCCAAGTGTAACTCCAACCTCCCTTCATTACAGCCTCCAGCTCTATCTCCTAACCCGAACCATTACAGATTCCATGTTCACTCGATCATGGCCTTCGACTGTTTCTCCAAGCTCTCTCGATGATAGCCTCCAAGTGCATCTCCAAACTCACTCCATCATGTCCTCCATGTGTATCTTTGAATTCACCTGATTACGCCCTGCAAGTTCACACGATTATGGCCTCCAAGTGCATCGCCAAACTCGCTTGATTACGGCCTGCAAGTTCACACGATCATCATCTCCAGGTCAATATCTCCCAATTTGCTCGATCACGGCCTCCAAGGCTATATCCTAACTTGCTTGATTATGGCCTCCAAGTTCGCACGATCATTGCCTCCAAGCGGGTCCGCAAATTTGCTGAATCACAGCCTCAGACTCTCTCTCTCAGTTCACTGGATTTTCATTTTCAGGTGCACCTCGAATTTCTCTCAACCACTGCCTGCAGCCGGTACAGATTTACTGTGTGTACATGGGTAGCTACATAGATACACAGATCAGAATACAAACAGAATACACGACTGTTGAAAATCATTGAATAATACGCTGTAGCTGTGATTTCCACTGGCAATTGTAGTGATCCCAAAGAAAATGATATTTCTCCCTGACTGCTCTACTGTGATTCTAGGTGCTCCCAGACTTGTCACCATGGCTCCCAGGCTTGTTGTCCGTGCTCCCAGGCTCGTCGTTAGCACTCCCAGGTGCTCCCAGGTGTACCATCAGTTCTCTCCACCACTCCAAGGTGTTCCCAATCATATAAAAATCACTCCTATAGTACTCCTGTACTGGTGATCAGAGATCCCAGTTACTCTGAAGGCCAGCCGGAATGCCCTCCTAGGGTCTGATACTCCCCTGACATAGCCGCATTTAAGATTACACACCACATCTTCTCAGACACTCCTGAAGGCTTCCAGTGACTAAAATACATTGTGCTGATGCGGTGAATATGGATGAAACTTCAATATTGAACATGAATTTCCATTCCAACTTACTATTGTAATTCCTCAACTTCCTTTTCTCTTCAGTATGGACAATCCTGATTTATTGACCATTGAACTACTCTATTCAGCAATTTCCAACTGATTTGATTTGTTTCGCTTTGGGATGTGCACTTTTGCCACCAAGTGTTTCCCCATTGTGCTGGTCCAATGTTCTGATGGATGGCAAAGAACTTGATGACAAACAATACATATGATGCCAGGGCTGCCAGTCTCCTCCATTCCACAGTGCAAATAGAAATGCCAAGAAGGAGCATGTCTAGAATGATTCCCAGCATTAGTACGCTTCGAGGCTACATTGATAGAAGCTAGTGTTAGCAACGGTTCCATTTTTGGACTGTTTCTATTATAGCGGTTCCATGAAAACCCGGACCTGGCCGGTTTGGTCCAGGTTTGTACAAAACGGTTCCCTCAACCAAGCCCACGAATATTCATCCGATAATTTAGTGTTTGGTACATGCAATATGCAGCTGCAGACGGCGCATCTTTTGGTGGTCTCCGATATTTGATATCTTTAAAACTCAGCAAGCGGCTTTGAGATTATTGTCATTTTTGGCGTAAAAACGAGGTTTTTGGGCTGCCGCTTGCTGAGATTTAAAGATATCAAAAATCGAAGACGGCCAAAAGATGCGCCGTGCAAAGCTGCATATTTCACATACCAAACACTATACTCTCTAATCAATATTTGTGGCCTTAAAGTGATGGTTCGCTTAAAAAATCGACGATTTTTGATGGGGTAACGCCGTTGCCACGCAGACCTATAATACCCGCCGGGTCCAAAACTGGAACCGTTGCTAACACTAATAGAAGCTCACCAAGCATTGAATACGATTTGTAAACTAAGGTTGGTCAAATCATGAGTAAAAACATGTCCCTGTTGAGAAGAAATCATAACCACAAGCAACAAGGTATTGTGAGATTTTGAATCTGACATCGGAGTAGGAATTTCATATCTTGGTAATTTGACTTGAGATACTGTCAAAAGTGGCATTATAGAGAAGTAGAATGCCAATTCTTAAATGTTGACTCTAGAGCTACAAGTAAATGGAAAATCAGATCTGTGAGACATTGCATGCATATTTGTGAAGTTGTAAAGATATTGAAATACTCACCGATAAAGACTCAATTTAGGAATAATGCGATGTAGTTCGTTGCTGTGTACCCTGCTGAGTCGCTACCAGAACTGTTGACCATCTGTTGGGGTTCCATTGTATGAGGCTGTAGCGATATCGTCACGACCATTTTTTCCCATAATGGTGGCCAATACTCCGAAGATGGGTCGATGCTGTTGCATGGCACTTTAATTATCCACGATGCAAGCCCAAAAATCGTTGACGCTCCATTGACTCCCAATTTTAGGAGGTACTAGCAATATCTTCACAGGCAATTTTGCCCATATAGGTGGCCAATACTTTCATTATGGCTTAATGCCATTCCACAGCCGACTGATTATCCAACATGCAAAGGGAACAATTGTTGACATTCCGTTCAGGCACGTTTTGACTACGTTGTAGCAATGTTGTCGTTAGCATTTTTGCCCATGGAGGCGGCCGATACTTCGATTATTGGTTGTCTCCGTTCCATTTACCTTTAATTATCGAAGAAGCAAGGCCATGAATTGTTGACGCTCCGTTGTAGCTCATTTGTAGGATGTAGTAGCAATATGGTGAATAGCATTTTTGCCCATGAAAGTAGTAAATATTTTGATTATGGGTTGTCACTGTTCCCTAGCCCTTTGTTTACCCGAGATGCAAGGCAAAAAATCATTGACGCTTCGTTGACGCTCCTTTTTAGGACGTAGTAGCGATATTGTGACTAGCATTTTGACCCATCAAGGCAGCCAATACTTTGTTTAAAGGTTAATGTCATTGCACAGCACATTGATTATCCAAGAAGCAAGACCAAAAATGGTTGAAACTCTGCGGACACACATTTTTATGAGATAGCAGCAATCTCGTTGCTAGCAGTGTTGCATATAATGGCTGGCAATACATTGATTCCGTCCCACTGCGACCAAGTACTTTTTTTGTTATATGACTCACAAGACGAAGAATCGTTGATGCACATTTCACACTGATTTCTAGGATTGGGGCAACGAGAGTGTTGCTCTCCATTTTGGCTATACAGGTTGCCAATACGTTCACATTGGAAGGGTTGGACGATGCAGCCCATTGATTGCCAAAAGTGTAAGACTATATATCATCGACTCTCCATTGACACTCATTTTTAAGACATCCTAACACTCATCATATCGACAACAATTGTATGCAATTATGTATACAGTCATTATCGACAGCCAATATATCGTTTGTATGTATAATCATTTGCATCCAAATGCTTCGAGGCCTCACAAGTTCTGATCCACTGCTATACATGTTATCTGAGGGATACATGTAGTAGGCCTATCACGTTGCAGCACTTTCAGCTGGCAATTAACTGCATTTATATCCATACACTAGTTATTGATCTATATAGCCCAAGTTTCTCACCTTTTCTCATCCAGCTCATTCGCCTTGATTTCCATGACCTACCATAAGCAGTGTTCAAAATCTCGACTATGTGGACAAGGGCTCAGTGGAGAGTTATGCAGCGGGATGCATCGATGACTGCAGCATGATGGTGGTCATTCACACAGATTCGCATTCCGCATTGACTGCTCCTTTCATGACCCATCTGAGTTCACTGACTTGAATTTTGTTAGTAAATGTTGTCTCTAATTTAGCTTTTGCATTCTGGCTTGACAGTAACAGGCTAGACAATATTAAATTTGTTGGTCGCCTATCAACTCAATTTGGAGTCTAGCTCTTTCACATGACCCGTACTGCCCATGCACATGCAGAGACCAATTATCGTTTCTCATAATTTGGTCACGGAAATCAATTACAAGCTGACACGTAGCGAAGAAGGTACAAGAATTGCTTTTCCTAGAGTTGCATCATCAAAAATAGCAATTTGCCACTACACTCCGCCAGTGACACACAGGCCATCACGATTTCTTTGTCAGAATCCGATATCTATATATCATTCAACCAGAGAAGCTCTAGGGAGGGGTAACAGCTGACTGGTTCAACAGGCTTTGCTTTCGTAATTTGTGATGACTGGAGCGCTGAATCGGCCCGGAGAGACAGAATGCATTCCCGTGACAGTGGTTTTCTGGAACCTAGCCTCATAGGACTACTTCTTGGATGAGAAGTCCCTTGCTGCATTGCCTATTTTCAGGGCATGATATGAAGAGTCTCCATAAGATCTCCAAATGTTGTCCGTGCAGATGGGATAGGGTGATGTTTCATTTGCAGCTAAATGACTGCTGGAACCATCGATTGGCCTGTGCCATACTTCTTATCTCTCTCACGGAGGGAGTCAGCTGCGTCTCCCTATCAAGGTTGTGGCAATTGGTCAATCTTCATCTGCTTTGGCCGAAAACTCTCCATGCACTGCTGTACAGTTTTGGAGATTGTGCCAATCACCCAGCCAGGTTCATCATCTTCGCTCAGCGTGCCCAGCCCTGGAACTTCTTCATCAATGTCATTGTCGTCCCCATCATCCTCATCGTCGGATCTTGCAAGATGGCTCAGACAGTCTCCCATAGCATCAAACGTCTTCTCCAATGTAGTTTCGGGCTTCCTGGTTGTCAATCCCCACTTTTTAGTAATTCTCATATCCTCCTGCTCATGCTTGATCACTATGTCAGTATCTTCAACTCGCTGTCATGCCACGGTGGTTTCTCTGTCCAAAGAATCGTCGATGAATTTCCTTTGATCATTGTAGCTTGAAATATGCAATTCTTGTCTTTTCTCCGGCACAAGATGCATTTTAGATCATACGATGCACAATGCTCCAAGGGCTCGGACCCACTCCGGTTCCAGGCTGCTCTTGCCTCCATTTTCTTGATGACATCATCATCTGGACCGCTTTGTGGATTTGCTGCATTTACCCGCCAGAAGTGGCGACAGCTTCCGTTTCAGAGCTTTGACCAGGATATTGTGTGTTGACATTGTTCATTGGCGAGATGTTGGATGTTGAAAGATACAGACCACAAGGAGGCACACTGCATCTTATATTTCACGGTTGTTATGCTTGCTCAACTTGAACAAAGCAAAATCTCTGTTTTGACCTTCACTACATTGGGAAGAACAATGCTAACTGTACAACGTTACATGATGTTTAGAGTCTGTTTCATGTAAGATCCCAGGAACTTCTTGGGACGAATATCACCAGACGTCCTATTCGTCACCGGATGTGCTTTTCATATTGTACAAACATGAGATTTCCGTTGTCTTTCACCTTTATTTATCCCTGTAACCAAACCACCAACATCAGTTCAACTTGCTGCAAAGTGCGGGACAGTTCGAAACCTGTTCAACCTGCAGCTATACTCAGTAGGTTTCATCTTGAGTAGAACATGCAAGTCAGCTGTTACTCAGTCCATCTTGACATGAACCTAACTATATATTCCTCAGGACTTCCCAGTTCCTTTCACTGTCATCTTCCTCTCCTTTTCCACAGCAGCAAATCTTCACTGCATGCACTACTCAGCAAGGGGCAAGAGAATCCGAATCGTGCCGACCAATGGGCGCTTCATCCCATGTGTCCCCGTCTGAGTCACAGCAAAAATGAAGGCACCAGTTCCTCCCTGACCATGCTGCCAATGCAGCCACCAATAATATAACCCAGGATGTTCATTTCCAAATGGTCTGTATAACCGGAAGCAGAAAGAACAAGAAGCAGCATGCAATACAATGTTAGTAAATCCATATCGCAGTAGATGACCATCGGCTAACAATATACTACACACCTGGTGTACATAGTAACCTAGATCACCAATTTATGGATGGCCATAATGGAAAACCTCCATGCTCAACCAAGGCAATTGTCCGCACAGTCTGCGAAATTGAACATGGCCATGTCTGTCAGCTCTGGGATTTTCGCAGGCGAGTTTTGTGACAAAGATCCCCCAGAGTAGACCAAACAGGCAGTGAGTGCCTTAAACGATGCCACAGAAGCGTGTATGGTAGTGGTAATAGCCAAAGCTCATATGTAGAATCGGCAACTAATTCTGTGTAGGTTGTTGACATGTCTGCTACTATGGCAAGGAAATGAGGTCGGGTACAGCTAGATCAGCCCAACATGCACCTTACCTCAAACATGGCCCAGATGGCTAAAGCATGGTTTGTGCACACCGCAACAGAGGAAATGCAATTCAAGATCAAGAAAGATCATACCAAAGTACGAGAAGAGAAGTTGCAGGGAGTTAACCTTCCTGGGCATAGAAACGTAAAGGCTGGGATAGAAAGACACCCGGCTATGGTTTGTGAATATCAAACTTACGGCTGCCTTCCTTCCCAAAATGGCCAAGCACAGAATCCACAGACAGGCTGGACGCACAAAGGCACAGGTACACCTGCACCGGAGCGACTCAGAGAGCCAACACTGGAACCCATGCCACTTGTGCCCCGAACGCCACCTTCGCCAACCTGTGACACTAAGGGAGCTCGCAGTCCCCATATCACAGGCGTGCCACCCAGATATGTGTATATACATACTCCTCTTTTCAGCGCTCAGTTTTTCAATCTTGATGTACATGCCAAGGATCGCAAGCGTGATAAAGATATTATTCCCACTTTGCTGACTGATGAAGGAACATTCCCTGGTTAGTACACTATCTGCTGCGTGGTAATGCAGCTGACATCCAGTTTGAAGACAACAGCAGCCTATTCAGCCAACATTCAAGTGAAGACCAGTGTTGATAAAAAGGAACGGGATTGTTGAGTGTACAATTATCTACAATTAGCGGACACTTTAATGCATATTTTAGTGGATATATTTATATCTATTATTAAAGAACAATGTATTGATGAAGAAGAAAGTACATGAAGACAGTACAAAGGCTGCCAAAACGCCATTAATGTTATACTATGCCAGCTGAAATGATTGCATACTGTGGATACACCGATGGCAAAATGAGCGTCAACAGAATGCCTACCATTCTTGGTCTTGCATTCTGGGTAATTGGAATGGCAATTGGTTGTGGACATTCATAAATGAGGTATTGGCCGCCTTTATGGGCAAAAGAGAAAGCAATGCGCTCCCTGCCCCATTCTCAAAATGAGTGTCTACAAAGCTTCAATGATTTTTGGTCATGTAAGTCAGGTGATTAAAAAGTGATTTTGTCATTGCTAGACAGAATCAAAGTAGCGGCCCCCGTGATAGGCGAAAGAGAACACGACATGCTCCCTGCCCGATGTTGAAAATGAGCGTCAACAGCGGGTGAACGATTTTTGGTCTTGCATTAGGGGTATTGCAAGTGCGATGTGTCCATTGTTGTCTATATATGAAGTTCTGACGGTTGTTATATGCTAAAATGCTTACGAACTCTTCGTTGCAGCATTGCCGATGCAATCAGGTGTTACTGACATGGAGGCTGTCGTGGGAATATCTCATGCTGATCTGTAGTGTGCGCAACGGTTCCGAGTTACCCGGCTGCGGTCCGGGTTCAAACCAATCCGGAGGACCTGGTTCCATTCAAGACCCGACCACAATCCCGTCCCACTGAGTCTTGGCGGGTTGTTACCAGGACTGGACATAAACCCGTGGTTTGTCAGCCGGGTTGGAACAGGCCCGCCGTTCCAACTTCGCCGTTCCTACGGCTTTAGCTTCAATTGAGTATTTCAGTGGTGATCATATCGTGACATGATCAGTATGTAGATTGTGCAGTTCTAACTGCTCTTTCACCTCCCGCTTTCAGATTTTGGATCCGACTCATAAACGTTGAGTGGTTGCAAAATATGGGCAAATATAATGCGAAATTAGCGGGTCTTCGATAGGGACTCGATCAATATTGGTCGGATCACAAATCTGGGATTGCGAGGCGAAAGTGCGGCTAGAACTGCACAATCTACATACTGATCATGTCACGATACGATCAGAACTCAAATACTTGATTGGAGCCAAAGTTGCGAGGTTGAAATGCCACGTATTTGGTGGTAAAACCGGCCCAATTGCAACAGTCCGGATTTTCGTGAGGTACAGCACTTTGCAACTGGTCGGTTGCTGTTCCAACCCTAACCCAGAACTGTTCTAGCAGGTTGGAACCGTTGCTAACACTACTTATCTGCCGTTACAGGTTGCCAACACCTGGTTTATGGATGTCTGCGATCAAGCGCCACTTAGATTACCCAAGATGCAAGACCAAAAATTGTTGAAGCTGCATTGAAACTCAGTTTTATGATGGGGCAGGGAGCGTGTCGCTTCCTCTGTTGCCTATAAAGGCGGCCAATACATCATCTATAAATGTAGGCAACCAATCACCACTCAGATTACCCAAGATGCACAACCAACAATGGTTGACGCTCTGATGATGCTGTTTGCGATGATGCGGCAGGCAGCCTGTCTCTCCTCATTTCGATTATGAAGGTGGACAATACACCCAAAAGTGACAATGACGTACCAAAGTTAATATTGTGTGATTAACTGGAGCATATATGAATATGACCATGAATAGGACAACCTAAAAACCAGAACCGGAGATTGGAACCGACAGGTCTAGTCAAACTTGGCAGAATCCGCAGGTAGAAGTGTATGGGTTCGTGTTTGGCACCTCCAGAGGCTGCAGGTCAGGTGCTTGGATGGGTCTGCTACCGAGAAGAACTGTGTTTGGGGTCCCAACCTGGACTGCTGGCTGGTTACTAAGACCTGTTGCTAACGATAATAGACACTGTGCCAACATGAGAAGCAGGATGGGAGCGATCCTACGAGAGTGGTAGGAACCCATTTTGGATCAAGTTAATCGAGGTGCGACTGCTTCTGCGGAACAGCCCGCATTCAATGGTATGACCAGCCAAAACACAATCGTGAGACATCCCAATGTTGTTGAAACATTTCCTTCTGCTGATGAAACATGGATATTTGTCAACAGTATTTTCACTGCTCGGAGACATACACCTATGTTGGACCTTTGATCAATCACCTCTGTCGGGACTACAAAGAAAGGTTTCTATTTGTATCACCCGAACAACTGCTCGATAGTGGTTTTCCGATCATGTACGATACTATTCGACTTCCATTCGTTCCTGAACTGAGTCGCTACCCATTTCTTCACCGTGCAGCCAATGATTCCAGTGATGAAGAAGCCATCAGGGAAAATCGGGGTCTTGATGCAGAGCAACCTCCAGTTCAGACATGTATCTCTGGTACTCCACACTTGGACAACTGTCTAGCCGGCAAGCCTGTTGACAACTGGTATTTCAATATCCTCAATGAGGAAATTGGTCAATGGTCACTGTTTTCTTGTGAGTAGGAGTACCCATTAATGCACTGCTGCATCAAGTACAACCTCAGCACAGCAGCTATCAACAAGCTTTTCAGGAACCCTACGATGGCAACCATTACCAGCTTCTCTTTGTCCCACACCATATTCAAAAGATCATACAAAATGTCCTACGCGATGGGCACCTACCCTTGGAAATGGGGCAGGGTGCGTTACAATTGTTTGGGTGATCCAAAGTGCGTTCGCAACAATGATCACACACATATCTTCTACTACTGCGATCCTGTTGCATGCATTGAGATCTTTATGCAACAGCCTGCATTCAGGGAACATATGTTGCATGTTCTAGCAAAGGAATTCAGTGAAGGTGAGGAATGTATCTAATCAGAGGTAAAATGAGGCGACTGGTGGTGGAATGAACAGGTACCTTATATAAATATCGTCATAGCTGCAATGATTTTGACCGCTTCAATAGCTATGGCGGCCTCTTGGAGCTATAATTATCCCTTTATTCGGCCATTCAGACCAGACACATCTTACAAACACTTTTGGCAACAAGAAAGAAAGGCCAGTATATTTGAGTCTTGGAAACATCGACTCGACAATTAGATCAAAGCCTTCAAATCCTGCAGGAATCTTTCTTGCGCTTCTTCTAGTTCCTCCGAAATATCACTTTATAGGACATGGAAATACAACTGACATGAAGGAACAACAAATCCATAATTGGGAGGTTTAAAGAATTGTTTTCGAGCTTATTTTACATTCTTTCAATGCAGTTTTCAACTGTGGAAAGCTCATGCTTTGTGTGGTCAGTCGGATACGGCCATGCTATCCTGTTATCTGTGCATTGATGGTTGACTACATCTCATACATTCGCTTGCACTTAATCAAGCAGCCAGATTGCCCAGTGTGCGAAGTACTAAAATTGTCATTTGGAGAACAGAATTCGTTTTTGTCGCAATTGGGAGACTGTTGGCTATACTTCCACAAGATGATACTCACAACTCAGGGAGATGAGATGGACTGACGGAAAGCATGACAATATCTGGAAGATTGTGGGGTTGGAACCTTGGCAGGCGTCTTCTGGAATATGAAATGCATTGCCCCGCTAACTATTTTCGTATCAGATATCCTTCATACCGTCTATCTCAGAGTGCATATGCATTGGATGGGATAGGTAATGTCGTTCCTCGAACAACATTTGAGGACAGACAAATTTGACCAACTCTGGCAGATGATGCCTCTATATCATGGCTTAGCTTGATGCAACAAGCCATATAGCCAGGTGGTTCATTGGAGTGGTAAGGAGATAAAAGCGTTCCGGCGGGTGATTGTTTCAGTTTTTCTGGTGACTCTTTCAAACCCTTTTGCAAGCCAAAGGATTCCCTTCACAGAAACCCAGCTGTTCTTCTGGAACTTAGTGTATTTTCACCTTTTGGCATGGTACTAGTACCATACTGAAACCACAATCGAATACATGGAGCAGTATCTGGAAGAGTTTTATCATCACAATGATGTTTTTGGTCGATTCCATGCCAGTCGATCTACCAAGAAGCTCCCAGAAGCGCTGGAAACGCAGCTTGCTTTGGACCAACATGAGCGAGGGGGGAGTGACCCCACTTGGAACAGTCTGTCAGCGGCCGCAAAGCGTTGTCGTGTTGCTGAAGGTAAAATACAGAGCGAGTCAGAAACTGCACAACATCTTGCTGACGAATTGGATTTCAACTATGTGAAGATATATGTCCTGAACCACTTCTCTGACCATATCCGCCAGCTTTGCAACCTTTGAAATACAAGATCTGAACTCCCAGAATGAGTGATGAGGGATTTTGAACAAGCGTACCAACAATCGAATAGTCAAGAAGGCGCCATCCAGATTTTGCCAATGACAGCCTGAAAGGTGCGGTTTCAGTATCACGAGCTTAACACAATCGCTGGACATCATCCTCGCCATGATGATATTCTTCGAACAAGAGTTTCTATCAAGAGAATGATGCAACACCCGTGACCCGAAATTTAGACCCTCAATGACTTGGCCGAGTGGTGTGCAATGCCTAAAGGGGAGCTGCAGAAGCACATTGCTTGCCATTTCAAGATATTTGCCACCTTGACAGGGTATGTCAATCACATTCAGTATATCAGTTGTCTCGATGATGCACAATACATTCGGTCCAACACCGCAGCGATACTGGTGATGTCTGTTCCATGCGACAAGGAGGCAATTCATATGGTTCGTTGCACTGTGTCTAGTGTTAGCAACAGGTCCAAATTGCCGGGTCGGTTCCGGGTGCGATTCCACCCGAAAATGGACCATGGCAACATGTCCTACCACTCGAAAATCCCGGACCATTCGACATGAGCCGGTTTTACCACCAACAACCCAGCATTTCAAGTTCACAATGTTGGCTCCAATCAAGTATTTGAGTTCTGATCGTACCATGACATAATCAGTACGTACAGTGTGCAGTTTTAGCCGCTCTTTCACCTCCCGCTGTCAGATTTGCGATCGGACCAATATTGGTTGAGTTGCTATCGAAAACCCACGCATTCTGCTGCAAATCTGGTGTTATTTCACAGCTATTCAACGAATATTGATGCGATCGCAAATCTGAAAGCGGGAGGTGGAAGAGCACGTAACACTGCAAAATCTGCGTTTTCATCATGTCACGATTCATTGAGATATCGGATACTTAATTAGAACCAAGGTTGCAGGAACCATGTATTCGAACCGCAGTCAAGGTACAACCCACCCAAAGAACTGAAGGTTTATGTCTGGTCCCGGTGACAACCCCGCGAAGACAAAGCGGGATAGGTTTTTGGGCGGGTCTGAAACCGAACCAGACTGAACCACCGGTCGAAAACCCAGACCGCTGGCGGGTTATCCAGACCCGTTGGTAACACTAACTGGGTCCACAAAGTGGAGGCAGCATGACGCACCGAGAGATGATACTGTGATGTTCTAGATTGAGATTGATCCGGATCGTCACTTTGAGTCCACTGCTCGATGCATGCCCACATGTTTGATTTGTCTGTTCCTCACCGAGGATGCTGAATCAAGCTTTGGGGGGCTTCTTGCCGTGGCTCAGATGTTTGCAACAGGGCCAATAGATCAGATTGCTACTATGGTGATTGTCAAGGAGCGACATCAACCTCATATACAGCCCTGGCCTGGTGGAAGCTGCTGTTGGACGTCTCTTTTGCGTGTCAGAACCACTTCTGTCGTCCCTTTAAGCGTGATCCAAGGGGCTATGCACCTTCTTCGGCCGACGTCGCAGCCAGATAGCTCGTGGAGGTACGTGAGCTCCACCATTGACTTGAATTCATTCAATTTGTCATACATGTAGCTTATTCGATTTGATGATTGAAGTAATCCTTGCGGCAATATATTGGCATCTGATGTGTGTTTACTCTAGGTGTCTAAATTGCATTATAGGAGTTGTGCAAGCTTGTGTATAATCAATGTCTCAAGGGATTAAATAGTTAAGAATATTCATGAAATCAATGAAACAGTTCAAACCCCTGTCAAAACAATTCAAATCTATATGCCCCACCTGAAACAAGTGCAGGAAATTTACTTAAATAACTAAAAAAGTTTTTAAAACATCGTGATGATGTGACCACATCATTGGATGCTTCAAAGCATGGTGAAAGAATGCAAACTAGTTGCTCAGATCAGTTGTGTATAATGTGGAGAAGGATCGGTATGTGGGGTCCATATTTGGAACCCAATTTTGCACTTTGCTAATGAAGAAAGTGTTGGCAACAGCTAATGATGAGAGAGATACGATCAGTAAACAGACAGAGTCCACCATGATTGAACCTAAGGCCTCACATGAGGCCTTGATTCAAGTGAAGTCTAACTTTGCAACCATCAGCACTTTCCAAACAAACTCCAGCAATCGCATATTCAACTTCAAGATCCCCAGATTTCAACCATATGATCGTATGAAAACCCTGGACGCCATCACCTCCTTTCGATCTCGACTGCACTGCCACTTTGGACCTCATTCCCAGGAGTTTTGGTTGACAGCTGAGTTTGGAATTCTGTTGACATATGGTTGAGCTGCCATGGCACTGCGTTAATTTCGTGACACAACAGCAGTTTGGGCCAACCACCAGTTCCCAGTGCACACTTGTGCAAACGTAGCTGGGAATGACTTCTCAGCCACAATCAAAGAGGCAATTATTCCTCCCTATACTGTGACCTGTTTGAAACGAGATTGGGAGTCACTAATAATCACAAGTGGCAATGGGGTCTTGACTTTTAACAAAGATTTCTGAGTGCTGCAATACCAGCTAGAACCCACTCTGCCACACTCTGACAAATGCCTTTGCGACTCATCCCACTTCAACCTTGAGAGCAACCCAGATGTGTCGAACTCTTTGATTGAGACATTTGGAAGTCGTCCTACAGTGCCGCTCAATGAGGTTATGGAGAATGTCTCCCAAGCGGTGTCCACACTTCACTCCACGGAGTAACCAATGTGAGGGACATTTATAAGAATGGCAGATACACACAGAGAAGGTGGTGGTGGCGGAATGAATGACTGGTGTGTTATGCTTTTGAAGAAGAGGGCCCCCCTGCCCACAAGTGCTGAAACCAGGAGAAAGTCCTGGCCGCCTTGAAGCAGTAGAATCCTGCCATGAACACAGGCCCAGAGAAGAAAGAAAAAGAGAACAAGGGGTGGCGCAGAGGTTCCGGTTGTGGTCACCAGAAAGGCAGCTAGGGAGGTGAAGGTGGAGGAAAACGACACAGCCTCTATTTAGCTCAGACCTCGGGAGGGGAGATTGACAATGCTGTGGTACCTGAGGTGCCGGAATTATCCGATAGTACAACCAAAGATTATGATCATTTGGATGATCCACGTTGGGGAAATGGTGATGGGAGTGGTTTGCTACGAATATACACCCCAACACTGAAATATCTACTGTGTCAACAATGAAAAACTGTACTGATTGTCAATATCTCCGAGTCAGTGGTAATGATACAACAGATTCTCTCCATTTCGATAGACACCTTCCATACAAAAGGAATAGTGACACATATCGTAGTTTAGCAGCCAACGCAGCCAATGATCACAGCGCATCAGAGAACTATATCAAACGTGAGATTTTGCCACACTTCAATTCAGGAGGGGTGGTGTTGCATGAGAGAGATTGCAGCTGAATGATTGTTGAGATGGCGCATCGCAAAGTAGAAGACCAGAATAAGAGAGGGCAACTGGTGTGCCTGAAACTCAAACTGGGAGATGACAGCTACACATATACGAAGTGGTTCACAATAGACAAGGTAAATGAGTTGAAGATCATCCTCAGAAATGGCTATATCCACGATATAAATGGGACATATCATGTCGACCACTGCACAAACGACTTGTGGATAATGCAAGGTGACAACTCACGGGATGATAGAGAAAAGGTATTGCAAACCAATTTCCATCATGGCTTTTGGCATGACAGGAATGAAGATGATGGCATCATCGAAGTAGCAGCGTGGATTACCGAAATGGAAAATATTGGCCCAAGACAACTGCTTCGCATAGATTATCAAGTTTTGGCCTGAGCATTGATGGTTCCAGTGCAGTACGACTAGCCCAAGTCAGCGCAGCTTCTAGACTAATTTCAACACATGCTGTGCGACTTTGAGAGTTGTGATTTATTTGCAAAACCAATGTACAGCATGTTGATGAGTACACCACAATTTAAAATCAACATATCACCTGGCAATAATAAGAAAGCCTCATACCAACCTCCATATGATTTGTCTCCCACATAACACGTGGAGCTACAATTGATATTGGCGAAGCTCTTCCGCCATAGCTGCATAAGGCCAAGCAGTAGCCATTATGGCTCACCAATCTGATTCAGAGCAGGGCCGAATAGTGGATTGCACCTGGGCATCAGCTACCGTGCAGCATACCACGTCAGCTGCAAAGATCAATGCTCTTCACCTCACATCGAGAAGCTTGTCCAACTACTGGGAGGTTCAGACTGCTTGTCCACAATAGATTTTGCTGTGGGTTATCATCAAATTCGAATAAGTGCCGGCGATCATCAACAACCTGCTGTCTCAACCACATGCCGGCTGGGCAAGTGGATGGTGCTTCCTTTTGGACTGGTCAATGCGACTGGTCCATTCAAGTGGGTTATGAAATACCTGTTGGCATCCAATCACGGGGGAAATAGGTCCGTGGCCGTTGATGTTGATGGTGTATTACTCCGTAGATCTACGATCCAGGAGCATCTGGATCATGTACCGATTGAGCTCGGCCTTGTAAAAAAAGTTGGATTGAAACTGAAACAATCATGATGCGAATGGTTTTGTGCTGAGTTTCAATTTTGCAGTATTCAGATGACACAAGACGCAGTGCATAGGTTGGATTCAAAGTTTTGAGCGGTAACTGAATGGCCTTGATCCCAAAATATGAAACAAGTCAATGGTTTTCTCAGTGTAATGCGGGATTGCTGCAACATCATATCACACTACGTGTGTATCATCTTGCGGTTATATCGGATGCGCACAATAAGTAGGAAAGTCCAGTGTGTAGCCACTGCGGTGAGCAATGGCTTGAAGATACGGGTGCAGTGCAAGTGTTTTGAAAACGGGAGGCAGAGGAGGTCTTCGAAATATTACATGATGGCACTTGCAACGCTCCCATGCTGGCTCTCCCTGAAGAAGGGGGCGACTATGTGCTGCATTCGGATACCAGCATTAATGTTGTCGGAGAAGTACTATCACTGAAGCGACATGATGGGGAGACCAGAGTCATTGCATTTTGGAGCAGGAAGCTTAACGGAGAGGAGACGTGATAGCCTACATTTGACAGAGAACTCCTTGCAATTCATGACGCAGTTGAGAAATGACACTACTGCCTCCTTTGGGACACATACTTCATGGTCCATACAGACTATGCCTCTGGAAAGCACATACTGACACAACCTCGACTCACAGCATGACAAATGGAGTGCTGAGCGACTTTTCACATTTATAGACATGGTGTACAGAACATCCCAGGGGCAAAAAATCAGGTGGCTGGCCTACTGACAATAAGTCAGGACATTAGGGCGAAATGGTGTCAAGTTTCCCTGTGTTGACTGCCATGGTTGGTAGTTCAGGACTCTTCGAAGTGGATAGAAGATGTCACCACCGGAATATAGGACAACAACCCGACTACAGATATGGTATAACGACTAGTGTACAAGGACTAAAGATATGGTACAATTACTAGTGTACAAGGACTACCAAGAACCCCAGCCAAAGGCATCTGCTCCGGCTGCGATACAACAGGCATAGGCTCACAGCCACCATTTCGCAATTGACAACAGCCTTTTTGCCTCCACAGGAAGAAAAAGGACTGTAAATAACACACAGACCAGTGGCAACGGCTGAATATTCCGGTACTCCTATGAAACACAATTCACCAAGACACTCGTGACACTTCATTGGGTGGCTATTTCGCAATTGCAAGAACATTTATGGCCATAAGACAACACTTCCTCTGGCCGTGGATGAGGACTGGTGTGCAAGACTACACAAAAGGTTGCGATATGTTGGTGCGAGTTAATCTATATGCTGGGAATGTAGTGGGCTTGCATTAATCACTACCAGTCACTCAAAACCACTGGGAGCAAGTGGGGGGTGGAGTTCATTACTGACGTGCGAACTTCTTTAAGGGGAAACAATTTCATTGTAGCCTTTGTGGACTACATCTCTGAACAAGCCCATTGGATGCCCGGTACTAAGTCCATCAACCCTGTAGAATTTGAGCAGATGTTCTTACAGGCCATCATGTAACTTCATGGTGTCCCCCAAGAGATCTTCAATGACAGAGACACAAACTTTACATTAGATTTCTGGGTGGAAGTGAGTAAGAGATTACAGACTATGCTGCTCAGGTCAATGGCATGTTACCCAAACTGACAGGCTGTCAGAGATCTCAAATATGCAGGTCATGTGGTATCTACAGCCTCGGACAAGTCACGATCCAGTCTGGTGTGACACCATGAATCCACTTGCAGGTCATGCATAGAACACGTCTCTGCACTTATCCACCAATCAAAGCCATTTTGATTTGGACTAAGGGTGCACACAGTGTATTTCATTTGACTTTGTCACGGGCCAACAGCAACATGACGAAAACTGGAGCCGCATAGGTACAGTGTTTGTTGCAGTAATGCAGGCCTCATTACTAGATTTGTAGGACCCTCTCCACATGCCACAGGATAGCCAGAGGGCGCAACCAATGATGAGCCAAAAGTTATGCACCTTGGAAGTGGGAGACTTCATGACATTAAGTTCTAAAGACCTACCAATAACATACGCAAACCAAGACCCTTCACAGTGGAAGCTGAAACCCAAATGGGACAGATGGTACAAGATCATTAATTCCTGGTGGCAAATGCAGTCAACTTGGAATAACCAGCGGATATAACAATCCACTAATAGTAAAAGTCAGCAGACTGGGAAGTACACTTAGTGTTAGCAACATTTCCAGACAGTCACTTCGCATCTGGGTCTGGGTCCAAACTGAACAGTTGACAAATTGGCAGGCCAGGTTGACAAGGCACCGAAACTGTCAACATGGGTATGGTTCGATGGAAACCTCCCATCCCATCTGATTTCGGTGGGTTGTCATCTGGTCACCCGGCAGTTCCATCTATAGATTCCTATAAGGCTCTTGTTTTTGCAGATTGATAATAGTGTCCTATCAAAATCACGAAGTCAACAGCCAGTAATTAGTTTTTGCATGTTTTCCAGTTTGCGATATCGATTGTTTTGGAATCCGCATTTTTGCATTGATAGATTGAATCATTGCTTATCATGGCAGTCCATAGTTCTGTTATGTGTTCGAATATCTGCACTATGCCTTGATTACAAAATATGCAAGACCATAAATTGGTCACGCTCCATTGACAATCATTTTCAGGATGCAGCAGGGAGCGTGTCACTGTTTTTTTGCACCTAACAGCTGCCAATATCTCATCAATGGAAGTCTGCAACCAATCAGAACTTAGATTACCCAAGATGCCAAGCTGAAAATTGTTGACACTCCATTGGCAATCATTCACAGAATGGGGCAGTGACTGTGTTGCGGTCTCTTGTGCCTATATATGCTGCAAATACATCTGTTATGCCTAACAATGACCAAATCACTATTCCATCACCATACTTACAAGACCAGAAATTGTTGACACTCTGTTGACGCTCATTCACAGAATTGGTCAGTGACTGTGTTGCTGTCTCTTTTGTGGATGAAAGCTGCAAATACATTAGTTATGCCTAACAGTGACTATGTCACTATTCAATTACTATACTTACAAGACCAAAAATCGTTGATGCTCCATTGACGCTCATTCTCAGAATGGGGCAGTGACCGTGTTGCTGTCTCTTTTGCTTATGATGCTGCCAATACATTGGTTATGCCAAACAGTGACCAACTCATTATTCAATTACCATACTTACAAGACCAAATATCGTTGACGCTGCTTTGACACTCATTGAGTATATTTCAATTCAACATCTGCTGCAATCAATCGTTGTTTTCAGAATGTTTCGACCGTATTGGTAGTCATTGTGACAGATTGTGACTCGGCCCTGTCGCAAAGCCAAGCCCAGTAAAATTCTTGCGCTGTTTGCTCTCATACTAGTACAATTTATATATCTTGCCAATAGAATCATTGCGCCCACAATGCATCGGTTTTCAACTGATGTTCACAAGCAACTACATACCGTTTGCTCATAATTTATCTGCAAATGAAACGCTCGGTCAAGCTGCATAAAGAAGCTGGTGAAACATATTGATGCATTCTGTCCAACTATTTCTTAATTCACTTATTCCTGCTTGATTCCATTGTATTGACCGGAACCTACACCTTGTACGCCAGTATCTCTCACTTCTGTGTTGGCCGAGTCAATCTGGGGATGTTTCGTGCAGCACTCATATCCCGCTGCTCTGGGCGTTCCGGATCCTCATTGTCATTGTCTCCCTCCATATCAGATTGAATGTCTGCGAAGCAGTCGTCCTCACTGTCATTTGGATTATTCATGTCGCCATTCCAGTGTAGTCAATTTTTGGTTTCCGAAATGCTTTCAGATGTGCTATCCTCATCACTTTAGACTGGATGATGGTCGATTCTATTGATTTGGCAGACATTGAATATTGCAGTTTGTCCTCCAGGGAGGTCCTTTGGAGACAAAGCTGGCGGCAAAGGTGATTCTTCCGAGAATATAAATGCAGCCACACCATCATGTTGAAAAAGTGACCAGGATGCGTTGGCAATCTCTTCTGTATTCGAAATGTATCCTATGGATGTCAATTGCCTCTTTTGAGCACGAGATTCATTCTGTGTAGCAGGTAGATTTTGGCTGCCCTGCCAAATCTCGAAAAAGTCATGGACCGTGGCCATTCTGTGCCATTTTCCTTCCTCCTCCTCCCTCTTCAGTTCCAAGTGGTTTCCCGTATTCATCATGGCAGATGTTAAGTCATCACCTGCCAATATCCCATTATTTGCTCGAGCAAACTGTGTTGCAACAACCTTTCCGCGAAGGGTCTCGCATGCGGTATCGGAATGGCATCATCATTTCCATGACGTACTTGACAATGGTCCATTCTTCTTGTGTTGTGAAGAGTTGCCGGTATTCACTGTATATTGGATTCTGGAGCCACAGCCACGGGAATTCTCGTAATTGGTAGGCTCAGGCAAGCAACTGCAATGTCCAATTCGAAATCGTTTTCACATCCATAATAGGTAGTACCACAATGTGGACTTTGGCTTTTTGACAGTCAATGAACTCGTTTCGATGACCAGGTGTCAGCATAGTCCATACAGCAAGCATTCTGTGGTATATGAAGGTCAGTTTCACGACTTTCAAAATATCTTGAAATACGTACTTTCTCAAATATCTTTGCTAAACCTGGTCACATGGCCAATTCCTTCTTCATTCTAGCATTGCCATCTTTCGAAGTCTTTGACTCTCCCCAATGTCTATGCTTGCATTCTATCCAAATTGCTGATCACCCTCATCGGCTTCCCAAGTCATGCTGCCACATTTCACACCGAGGCCACACATGAATGCATCTAAAGCCAGCTCTATGATGCGCGCCATGCATTGTATCTGGTTTCTCAATGCAGGCCACTTCATTCTGGAAGCCTCAAGGGTTGATGGCAGCTCACAAATCATCGAGTAATTTGAGGAAGCATTATCAGTCAGAATTCTGTGCAAATGGTCATCGGTAAGCTGAAAACAATGAAGAACATCCTCCAACAGTACGTCTAGTCCTGGTACAATAGGTTGGTCCTCGACCTATCATCCTTCGAAAGGGTTGGAAACAGTAAAAGAATAGGCTATCAACCTCATCGAAAGCAAGTTGTACTTCTCGCAATGCCCAATCTCAATCCATATAGCAAGCAATGACCGATATTATCACTAGTTTGTTCGTTAATGTCTACCTGTTCAATGCTAAACTAACTTTATCACATGACAGCAATTGCTTCATAATTGCATCCACAGTCAACGAGTATTGCCTCCGGCAGATGTTGCTAAGGGTAGTTGTGGACAGCAGCACTAGGTCACTTCGTAATGCCTTGTTTGACCAGTGCAGCTTGAGATTTGACACAGCATTCCCTAGTCTACGACTGGAACCAATTTGGAACATCAGGTAGCTATTCCACATGTCTAGGTGGAATTTGGAAATATCATAGTCTTTCGCTTCAAGTTTGGAGCATTTTGTCCGTCAATCCACTTAACATGGATTAAACCAGAATGTCCAATATGAATTTCCTTTGTTAACTTACTATTGTAATTCCTCAACTTCCTTGTCTCCTCAGGATTGCCAAAGCTGTTTCATCGACCGTTGAACTGGTAGACTTAGTAACTTTTGACTCTGTTACTGTGTTTGACATTGCGATGTGAGCTTTTGCCAGCAAGTGTATCCTCAGAGCGCTGGTCCCATGATCTGATGGATCAAGAAGAACTCGATGATAAATGATTCATATAATATCAAGGCCGCCGGTCTCCTCAACTCTGCGGTGCAATTGCTATCATGACAAGGGAACATGTCTAGAATTATTCGAAGCAATAGGACGTTTCAAGGCTACATTCGTTGTAGCCCACCAAGCATCAGAGATGGTTTGCACAGTAACGTCCCCCAAATCACGAACAAAGACACATTCATTTTCGGGAGAGATCATGACCCATAGCAATGAGGTATTGATAAATTTTGAATGCCACATCACGGTGGACATTTGATAACTGGGCAATCCAACTCGAGAGACTGTCAAAAGTTACATTATATTAATGTATACTGAGGGTTCTTACATATTGACTCTAGAGCTACATGCAAAAAACATCAGATCTGTGAGACATTCCATGCATATTTGTGAAGTTGTATACAAGGACATATTGAACAGATTGACTGCATAACAATCAATTGAGGAAAAATGCAATCCAGATCATTGCTGTGGAGCTTGATGAGCACCGACAAAAATAATTGACCCTCTGTGGTTGCTCTATTGTATGAGGTACGTGCCATCTCGTTGCTACACTTGTTGCCCATAAAAACAGCCGTCAAGTTGATTGTCGGTTAACGCCATTCAATAGTCCTTATAATATCCAAGATGAAAGTTTCAAAATTGTTAACGAACCGTTGGCGCTTATTTTTCAGAGGTGGTAGCGATATCATCACTACCATTTTTGCCCATTGAGGCGGCCAATACATTGATTATAGGTTAATGCCGATGCACAGCGCATTGAGTGACCATGATGCAAGACCAAAAATCTTTGTGGCTCCGTTGACACTCATTTTTAAGAGGTGGTAGTGATGTTGTCCCTTGCATCATTGCTCATAATCGAGGCCGATACTATCATTATGGGGTGATGCGGTTGCATTGCCCTTTGATTATCCAAGATGCAAGACCAGAAATCAATGTCGCTCAGTTGATGCTCATCTTTAGGTGGTGGTAGCAATATCGTCAATACCATTTTTGCCCATACAGGCGGCCAACACTTCGATTATAACATAATGTCGTTGCACAGCGGTTTGAGTATATCTGATGCGACAACAAACATCGTTGATGCTCCTTTGATGCTCATTTGTATGAGGTAGTAGCGATCTTGTCAGTCGCATGTTTTCCTTTCCAGGTGGCCAATACTCCGATTATGTGACACAGCGACCGCGTCTTTTTTGGATTATCAGACTCACAAGATCAGGAATCGTAGCCGCATCCTTGACATACATTTTCAGGAGTGGGCAACAAGCATGTCACTTTCATTTTTACCTATAATCATGGCGAATACAATCTCTTTGGAAGGATGTGACTATGCAGCCCTTTGTTTGCTGAAAATGTAAGAACAAAAATCGTTGAGACTCACCTGAATGACATACTAACAGTCATTGGATGCTCAACAATTGTATGTGAAAATTCATACATTCGTTATTGGCGGCCAATGAATTGTTTCTATGTATACCAATTTGCATCCAGAAGCTTCCAAGCCTCTCAATTTCTGATCTACAACTAGACACATTATCTGACTGATACTAGAGGTTGGCCATTCACGTTACAGCGCGTTCGGCTGGCAATTGGCCCCATGTAGATCGGTACACTTGTTGTTGATATATTCAGCCCGACGTCCTCACCCTTCCTCATCCATCTCATTCTCCGCATTTTCCATGACCTACTATAAGCAATTTTCAAAATCTTGACCATGTGCACCAGGTTTGTGCAGAGAGTTATCCCGTTGAATGCATGAACAAATACAGCGTGACAGTTGTTATTCGTCCTGGTTCACATTGTGCTTTGACTGCTCCAACTATTACTCATATGACATCACTGACTCAAATTTCGCTTGTGAGTTTTGTCTCTAGTTTAGTTTTAGTATCCTGAGTTAGTAGTGACCAGCAGGATGATATCAAATTCATTGCTCGTCAGTCAATGCAATTTGAAGTTTTGATCATTGCCGTGGCCCATCCGACCCTTGCACTCGCACAGAGGAATTATCATGGCCTACAATTTAGTCGCTGTATTCGTGTGAAAGCTGACATGTAACAGAATAGGTACATGGATTGCTTTTCGAAGAGATATATCATCAACAATCGTAATTTGCCTATTCACTCGTCCGGCAACCAAAGAGACATCAACATTTCCTCCTGCCAATCCGCTGTGTACATGGTATTTACGTTAGGATGCTGAATTTAGGGTAAAAGCAGACCTGTTCAACAGGCTTCGATTTATTGACTGTTGACAAATTGGGCACTGTGTCGGGCGGGAGAGATGGAAAGAGTAAATTTTGCTAAGGTTTCCATGAGGGTAGCCTCAAATGACTACTCCCTGGTCGAGATGTCACTTGCAGTATTTGCAGTGTTCTGGGGACACTATCAGGTGTCTCCTTAGGATCACCGAATGTTGTTGTTGCAGACGATGCTGCATCATCTTCTGTTTGAGCTTGAACGACAGGCGGAACCTTCGATTGGGTCGCCAAATACTTATCATCTCGCTCACAAAAGTAGTTGGCCACATCTCTGCAGCCTGGTTGCATCAATTCGTCAAGCTTCATCTGTGTCTACTGAAAATGCTACATGCAATGCTGTACTGTTGTGGAGATTGTGCCCATCACCCAGCCAGGTTTGTCATTTTTGCCCAACTGGCCCAGCGCAAAATGTACTTGAACATCATCCTCGTCATTCCCATGCTTCCCATCGTCGAAACTAGCAAGATGGCTCAGACTATATTCGATGGTGTTCAACTTCTCCTCCAATGGTGTTTCAGTCTTTGTGGTTGTCAATCCCACCTTTTCAGAGTTTCTCATATCATACTGCGCCTGCTAAATTGTGATCTCTGCGTCTTCAACTCGGTTTCTTGCCACTGCAGTCTCTCTATCCACATCATCCTTGAGAGATTTCTCTATGTCTTCATTACTTGAAATGTGTTTTTCTTGCCATTTCCCCACCACAGGCTTCTCTTTCGATCAGAAGCTGCACAATACCCGAACGGCTCGCTCCCTGTCTGCCTCCAGACCGCTCTTGCCTTCTTTCGCTTGACGACCTTGAAACATGGTGTGGATTGGCATTTTGCCGTGTTGGGCTGCCGGTGCTGGTGAAACGTTGTTTGTCAGAGCATTGACCAATGAATTGAGTGTTGACGTTGTTGATGGGCGACATGTTCGATGTCGCGAGATATGGACCACATTGAGGTGGGCTGCTTTTGTTACATCAGCAAAAAACATTGCAGTCCGGGGAGAATGGCTGCGTCAGGGTGGACGCGCTCCATCAGAGCCGTGGGAAACACCCCGGTGGCACAATGCTCCGCGCCCGGCGCCAATACCATGCGTCGCTTTCCATATCGCCCTCCCGTCGCGGCTTTGCGGGTTCTTCTTGCTCTATCGGTATCCTATTGTAAACGAACACTCTGTGACCATACGTCAGAATGGGTCCACTGAGTACATCACCAAAATGTATATTAGTCTGGAAGCCGCACGCAAACCTCCCAGACACTTTCCAGACGCTCCCAGGCCCTCCTAGAGCTTTGCAAAGTGCTCCCAGACTCTGCATGAGCATTCACCGGTGCTCCTGAAAGCACCTGCAGTTATGGAGGTGCATTCAGGACACTACAAGATTTGATTATTACGATGGTCAAATTTTGGAGCAGCAGAGACCACTGTGCAGCTCTGCCGGAGACATGGTGCCGTATTCTCAAAGCCGTGGTTCTTAGGGTTCCATAAGCACAAGGCATTTCGTGTATCATATTCGTCTTTGGTAGAGTCACAAGATTCGCTACCTCATAATATGGCATGCATTATTCAAGTATCTCTATATATATACATCGACGGCAGTGAGCCCACCATCGACATTCCACAACGCCTCTCGCGACATCCAAATGGACTTCGTGAGAATGAACCTTTCTAGCACGAGGAGCCTAGGAAGAAAGTGAGAAGATATGATCCTACCCAGCTGTGAGAATCCACGCAATTGCGTGGATCCAGATGAGATGAAAATGAGATGATGTCTATCTACCGCAGGGTCTCCCGAATCTGCACTCCCCATCAATCAGTCCACCTCCGTTACCCCTGTATCTCCGTACACCCGCCGTCGCGCATTGACGATGTACTTGGAGGTCGTGATTGAGCCAGTTCAGAGATGCGCTTGGTGGCCAAGATCGAGTGAACTCAAATATCCACTTGGAGTCCAGCATCAAATAAACTCAAAGATACACTCGCTCAATCACGGCCTCCCATTGCATCTCCAAACTCGCTCCATCACGGCCTGCAAGTGCATCTTCAAACTCGCTCGATCAGGGCCTCAAAGTTCATCTCCAAGCCCGCTCTAACACAGCCTCCTAGTGCATCCCCAAACTCGCTTTATCACGGCCTCCAAGTGCATCTCTGAGTTCACTACATCTCAGCCTCCAAGTGCATCTCCAAACTCGCTCGATCACAGCCTCCCAGTGCATCTCCAAACTCGCTCTATTACGGACTCCAAGTACATCGTTAATGAGCGATGGTGGGAGTATGGAGATACAGGGGTAACGGAGGCAAACGCTCACTCGATCATCATCTTCAGGCGCACCTCAAATTGCTGACAATCACCGCGTGCTGCGAGTCCAGATATACCGTGTGTAGATAGGTACCTATATAGATACATCGATACATAGATGAGAATACAAACTGAGTGCATAAGTTTTGAAAATCGTTGAACCATATGTAGTAGCTATGATCTCCAGGCGCGCCAGCAGCATTCCCAAAGAAGATGTTTTTCCCAGACTGCTCTACAGTGATTCAACGTGCTCCCAGGTGCTCCCAGGTGCACCTGAAGGCCACTACATCAGTCAGGTACACTGGGGCCCATCACCTGGGCGACGGGAAGCATGTAATTCTCTGTCAGAGGGTACAAGGTTCCGTCAGAGCCGTCAGAGCCATCTGGAACACCCAGGTGTTTCTGACGGAAACTAGAGTTGTTGCTGATGTATGTCAAGATTGGTAGGCTTAATCGACCTGAACAAAGCAAAGTCTGCATTTTGACTGTCACTACTTTGGGCATAGCAATGCGAACCATACATCATAATGTGATATTGAGCGTCAGTTTCATGTGGAATCCCGGGTATTTCTTGTGAAAAACCTGAGCAGAATTCCTTCTGATCGGAGAATGTGCTGTTTATATCTCAAATACACCAGATTTCGGCATTCGTTCACCTCGATATATCCCTGTAAATTACCCCACAAGATCAGACCGACTTGGTGCGAATCGCAGGATGGTCAAATACTTGTTCAACCTGGAGGTATATGCAGCAGGATTCATCTTGTGTAGAATCTGCAAGTTGGCTGTCACACATTCCATTTTGACTTGAAGCTAAATATATACTCCTCAGGACTTCCCACTTCCTTTTGTTATCATCTTCCTCAGGACTTCCCACTTCTTTTCCTTATCATCATCTCTTCATTTCCACACCAGCAAATCCTGTCTCCACAGACAGCACAGCAAGGGGTGAGTGAATCGTCATTGAGCCGAATGATGGTCGCTTCATCCAATATGCCCCCGGCTGAGACCCAAGTACAATTTAGGCACTACCGAGTCCACTGGGATGCTGGAATGTAGCCACCGAATATATGACCCAGGACCCATGGTGAAACATTGTCCTCAAAAGCAGGGGCAGCAAGAATAAGAAACAGAACACGATTGGATGTGATCATTGCCATACAATAGTAGACTGCCAGGAACTGATGAGATATTCCACAGCTGGTGTACGTACCGTGCTGCATACCCAATTTATAGCCGCCCGTAACAGGGAACCTCCATGGTTGACCTAGGCATTTCTGTGCACAGTGCGCGAAATCGAACATCATGATGTAGTCAGCGGTGAGAATTTTGCAGATGACTTTAGTAATAAGCATCCCCGAGAGTGGACAAAACATGCTTTATCTGCCTTAGAGGATGCTACAAAAGCATATATAGTAGAGGTAATAGCCGAATCTGATATGTAGATGCAGCAACTAGTTTCTTGTAGGTTTTCAACATGTCTGCAACTATGGCGAGGCAAACAGGTCGGGTACAGCTAGAACAGTCTGACGTGCGCCTTGCAACAAATATGGCCAAAATGGACGAAGAAGGGTTCGTGCATGCCGCTATAGAATAAATGCAATACCTGGTGAAGAAGCTTCCAGCGGAACTCCAACAAGGGAAGAAGCGGGGAGTTGCGTTTCCTGGGTATAAAATTGTACATGCTGCCCTGGAAAGACAACTGGCCATGACTCAGGAACATCAAAACGACAGCCACCTTCCTTGCCAAAACTCAACTGCACAGAATCCCCAGTCACGCTGGGGGCACAATGGCATGGGTGCACCTCCACCGGAGCAACTCAGTCAGCTAACACCAGAACCGACGGCACACCCGCCCAGAATTCCATCTGTGCCACCTGGCGACAATGAGGAAGCGCATGCTTCCGAAATCGAAGGCGTGCCACCTGGATATGTGTATATACATACTGCTCTTCCCAGCGCTCAAATTTTCAATTGGGATGCATATGCCAAGGATCACAAGCGTGATAGAGATTTTATTCCAAATTTTCTGACTGATGAAGGAACATCCACTGGTTAGTACACTATCTGCCGCATGGTAATGCAGCTGACATCCATTTTGCAGATGACAGCAGCCTATTGGGCGAACCTGATTGTGAAGACAAGCATTGATGGAATGGAACGGGATTTTTGAGAGTATTATTATCTACAATTCGCGGACACTTGAAAGTATAATTCAAAGGATATATTTATATGTATTATGAAAGAACAATGTAGTGATGAAGGAGAAATTACACAAAGATAGTACAAAGGCTGCCAAAACACCATCAATGATATACTATGCCAAATTATATGATAACATATTGTGGATAGGCCCATGGCAAAATGAGCGTCAACCGAGGGTCAATGATTTTTGGTCTTGCATCATTGGTAATCAGCATGGCGATTGGTTGTGGCCATTCATAAATGCGCTATTGGCTGGCTCTATAGGCCAAAGAGAGAGCCACACACTCCCTTCCCCATTTCTGAAAATGAGTGTCAACAGAGTGTCAACGAAATTTGGTCTTGTAAGCCAGGTAATTCAAAAGCAATTTGGTCATTACGATACATAATCTAAGTATTGGCCACCTTTATAAACAATAGCAATGGTGTCACACTCACTGTCGAATCATGAAAATGTGCATCAACGGAGTGTAAACAATTTTTGGCCTTTCATCATATGTAATCAAAGCACAATATGTTGGTCAGTGTCTATATACAATGTTTTGACAGTTTATCTTGTCTGAAACTCTAATGAACTCTTAGTTGCAGCATTGTAAATCGAATAAGTTGTTACTGTCCTGGAGGCTGTCGCGGGAATGTCGCTTGCCTATCTGCCTAGCGAGGCTGGCAATTCCTCCTTAATGGAGGTCTGCAATCATGCGCCACTTAGATTACTCAAGATGCGAGACCTTAAATCATTGATGCACAGTTGAGGCTCATTTTCATGATGGGGCTGAGAGCGTGTCACTTACTCTTTTGCCTTTATAGGTGGCCAATACCTCAGGCATGACTATCTGCAACCAACCGCAATGCAGATTACCCAAGATGCACGACCGAAAATCGTTGACACTGGGTTGACTCTCATATCCATGATGGGGCAGGGAGTGTGTCTTTTCATCTTTTGATCAGAACGGCGGCCAGTACTTCCAAAAGAACACTGACATACCTTGATTAATATGTTACGCTTGGCAGCAGGATATCACAATGCGACCATAAATTGAACAACCCACAATGCGGAACAGGAGATTGGACCAGACAGATCTACCCAATCCCGGCGAAACCCGCATGTTTTCGGGCACGGGTCTGGATTTGGACCGCCAAGAAACAGAGTGTCGGGTTTTGGACGGGTCTGGAACCAAACCCACCTGTTTTTCCGGTCCAAACCCAGACTGCTGGTTGGTTTCCCGGATCCGTTGCTAACACTAACTACACTCCAGATTCAGTGTGAGTACTGCCTCCTTGTCCTCCCATTTGAACTGTAAGAGGTAAAGACGGCACAGTTCAGGGTTCATATGTCCTAAATGCAATTACCTCGCATGAGGGGACAACAAAAGGCCATGCAGGCTACACATGCGAAATCATACAGGAAGGCTTCAACAACAACAAACCGACCTGGTAACCAGCGACCAATCTCTCAAACGCTAACCAATGCTTCATGATAATTGAAACAATGCGGATTGGGTAAAACATAGGTGAAACGGAAAAGGAAAGACTAAGGCTGCACAGTTGGTTGTAGAGTCTATGACAAGTGGATTAGTTCTTTTGTTCTCAAGAAGTAGCTTGAACTTTTTAGGACTGATATAATATGGAAAGGGAGGAAAGGTTAACATAAGGTGCAGCTCTGAGGTTTTCACAGACTGGAAAGGGGAATGGTCATATCCATACAATTAAGTAGATCATCTGGAGGATAGACATTGGTCGCTCAGACAGAGAATGGACTATCATCAGTTCATACACACTACACTATGAAATAGCATTGTAGCTTTTATTCTCTCAATTTCATAATTATATATTCTCCACCGATTTACATAGACCCACTCCAGTTTGCACTATCACCAGTTGCTAGGTAGCTTTCAAAGTTTGCATCAGTACTGTCTCCAAGTATATCTAAGTTCACATATTCACCATTCTTAAGTATATATCAATATGTTTATAATTGCTGCTATCAAGAACAAATCTTAATCTATACAATCAAAGCCTCCAAGTTGGTGGAATTATAGCCTGCATATTTACACAATCATAGCCTTAAAGGTCTTAAAAACAATTTCTAATAAAATGTTTATTAGTATATTTTACAGTTTGCACCATTATTTCCTCTAAGTATACATCTCAATTCACTCTCAGGTATATTCCATTTCGGCCTTCTGATGTCTTTTCCAGTTTACACTATCTTTATATCCAATTTTGCTTAATTACATTCTTTAACTATAGTTAGCTTTATTTCCATATCAAAGGTTATTTTATTATAGTCTGTATAGATTATACTATATAGGCAGAAGTACTCTATTGTAAATGCAATCTGGAGGATACTCAACTGCTCTCTGGAGATTGGTTATATCTACTGTTTTGGTCAGTTGATGAGTAGAACAAGAGTGTTAGCAATGGGTTCAGGTAACCTGCCAGCAATCCAGGTTTGGAGCAGAAAAACAGTTCGGTTCGGTTCCAGAACTTTCCAAAAACCCGACTGGCTACTTCATGGCGGTCCAAATCATGCCTCATACCCGTCAACCCGCGGGTTTCGCCGGGATTGGCTAGACCCGTCGGGTCCAATCTCCGGTTCTGCATTTCGGGTTTTTCTATTTATGGTCGCATTCAGATATCCTACTGTTATCTGCAAAATATTGACTATGGTAATGCATTGTCATTTTCTGATGAATTGACAACCTTCATATAGCAAACAAGTAGAGTGACGCTCCCTGCCCCATCCTGAAAATGAGTGTCATTGGAGCGTCAACGATTGATGGTCTTGCATCTTGGGTAATCTAAGTGGCGCTTGATCGCACGTATCTATAAACAAGTGCTTAGCAGCCTTTATGAACAACTGAGCAAATGATATTCCCACGATAGCCTCCTCAACAGTAACATCCAATCTCATTGACAAAGGTGCAACTACGTGTTCAAGAGCGTTTTAGACTACAAACACGGCCAAAACTGTGTATATGGACTTTAACAGCCACAGCGCGCTTCGATGAACCATGATCAAAGGCCCACGATCATTGACGCACATTTTTATGATGGGGCAGGGAGCATGTTGCGCTCTTTTTTGCCTATAAAGGATGGCAACACTTCCATTATGAGTAATTACTACCAACTCGTGTTTTTATTACCCAACTTACATGACCAATAATTAGTGACACTCCGTTGACGCTCATTTCCAAGATGGGACACAGAGCGTCTCGCTTTCTTTTTTTGCGTATAAAGGTTGTCAATACTGTTGTTATGTATAAGCACTACAAAATTACTTCTTAATTACCAGACTAACAAGACCTAAAGTCGTTGACGCTCTGTTGACAGTCATTTCCAAGATGGGGCAGGGAGCGTGCTGCTTCTTTTTTTGTCTACAAAGGGTGCCAATACTTCCATTATGTGAACTCCCTGCCAAATCGTGTTTGGATTACGCGATTTACATGACTGAAAATCGTTGTCGCTCCATTGACGCTCATTGTCAAGATGTGGCAGGGAGAGTTTCACTTTCTTTTTTGAGTCTAAAGGTTGTCAATGCTGTTGATATGTATAACCACTACAAAATTACTTCATAATTACCAGACTAACATGACCTAAAATTGTTGACGCTCTGTTGATGCTCATTTTCAAGATAGGGCAGAGAGTGTGTTGCTTTTTCTTTTGCCTATGAAGGATTGCAACACTTCCATCATGGATAATCACTACCGAATCGCGTGTTTATTACGCGACTTACAGCACCAAAAATTGTTGACGTCCCATTGATGCTCATTTTCAAGATGGGACTCGGAGTGTCTCGCTTTCTTCTCTGCATATCAAGGTTGTCAATACTGTTGTTATGTATAACCACTAAAAAATTACTTCTTAATTACCAGACAAACAAGACCCAAAATCATTGACGCTCCATTGACGCTCATTTTCAAGATGGGGCAGGGAGCGTCTCGCATTCATTTTTGCGTCTAAAGGTTGTCAATGCTGTTGTTATGTATAAAGACTACAAAATTACGTCATATTTACCAGACTAAGAAGACCCAAAATCATTGACGCTCTGTTGACGCTCATTTTCAAGATCGGGCAGGGTGCATGTTGCTTTCTCTTATGCCTATACAGGGTGGCAACACTTCAATTATGTGTATTCACTACCAAATCGCGTTTTTGTTACCTGACTTACAGGACATAGAATTGTTGACGCTCTGTTGACGCACATTTTGACATGAGCGTAACCACAATATGGAACCATTCACTTTGGCATACTATATCAATAATGGTCTTGTGGCAGCCATTCTGTGCTGTTCATGTACATTCTCCTTTCTAACTACATTATTCTTCAATGATGCATGTAAATGTACCCTTTAAAATGTACTTTAAAGTGTCCGCTAATTGTGGATAATGATAATAGTCCAAAATCCCATTCCCTTCGGTCAACTCTCATCCACGTGGTCATGTTCACTCAAAAGGCTGCTGTCATCTACAAAATACCTGTCAGCTGCATTACCACGCAGCTGATAGTGTACTATCGTTTGGATGGACCTTCATCAGTCAGCAAATCGGGAATAAAATCTTTATCGCGTGTGCGATCCTTGGCATATGGATCATAATTGAATAATCGAGTCCTGGGAAGCAGAGTATGTATATACACATATCTGGGTGGCACACCTTCTATTTCGTAGCTTTGAGTTCTCCCACTGTCATCAGGTGGCCCAAGTGCCATTCCAGGCCTCAGTGGCGCCAGTCATGGTGGAAGTGCACCAGTCTCTTTGCGCTTCCAGCGAGTCTGTTGATTCTTTGCTGTGCCATGTTGGCAATGAAGACAGCTGTCCGTTTGTTTTTCCCGAACCATTGCCGGGTGTCTTTCTATAGCAGCATTCACCTTGTTATGCCTGGAAAACACAACACCCCACTTCTTCTCTTCCCGGATTTCGGCGCGTGGGTTCTTGATTAGTTGTTACGTTTCCTCAATTGCGGTGCGCGAAGAGCCTTCTTCAACCATTTTCCCCATAGTCAAGGCAAGACGCATGTCGGACTGTTCAAGCTGTACCCGACCTCTTTGTCTTGCCATAGTAGCTGACATGTTGAAAACCTACAAGAAATTCGGTGCTGTTTCTAGAGTGAGATTCAGCTGTTACCTCAACCATATACGACTCTGTAGCCTCCTCTTAGGTCTTTAAAGCCTGTTTCATCCATTCCCGGGGGCCGTTTATCACCAAATTTGTCTGCGAACATCCCAGAACTGACAACATCGAGATGTTCAATTTTGTGGACTGTGCGGGCAAATGCCTTGGTCAACCATGTAGGTTCCTGTCAAGGGCAGCGATGAATTGGTCATGTAGCTCTCTACGTACCCCAGCTGTGTGTTATCCTGTTAGTTGGCCCTCGTCTACATTTATATGGATTGACTCACATCCCATCGCATGCTGCTTTTTATTCTTGCTGATTTCAGTTTGACGTGCTATTTTTAAATGTACATCCTGGGTCATAATTTTGGTGGCTACAATTGCAGCATCGCGGTGATCTAACTGGTGTCTGCGTTGCTGCTGTGTCTACCCGGGTGGCGCTTTGTCTGAAATGCCTGTCGTTCGGCTCGATTCGGCTTCAATCGCACCTGGTTGCAGTCTGTCTGGAGCGATGAGTTGCTGTTGTGGAAAGGTGAGGAGGATGATCACGATCAGAAGTGGGAAGTCCTGAAGATTATAAAGGTAGCTACAAGTCAAAATGGAACGAGTGACAGCCAACTTGCTCTTCGAATTCAAGCTGAATCCGGCGGCGTATAGCTGCACTGTATATAGCTGCAGGGGGTTCCAACGGTCCCGCAATTTGCATTGAGTCAGTCTGATGTTGTTTGTTTGTTTGCAGGGATATATCGTGATGAACAACAGCTGATATCTGATTTTTGATAGATATGAAAAGGACCTTCTTCGATGGAAAGGACGTCTGGTGATGTTTGTCACAAGACATCGCCGGCATCTTACATGAATCACACGCTAACCATCAGGTCTCAATGTACTGTCAGCATGACTATTCCCAATGATGTGACGGTCAAAATGCTGATTTTGCTTGTTCTAATTGATGAAACCTACCAACCTTGACATAAAAGACGCAGCGTTCCTCCATGTGGTCCATATCTTGCAACATCCGACATCTCGCCCAACAACATAGTCAACACAAGATACAATGGTCAATACTCTGAAAAAGAACCTTTTGCCACTTCCGGCGGGCAAATACGGCAAATCTACGAAGAAATCCACATGACAACACCATCAAGTGAATAAATGCAAGAGTGCCTTGGAGGCAGAAAGGGTCCGAGTGTTGGGAGCATTGCGCAGCTTACAATGAACAACAGGAAACGCACTTTGTAAGCAACGAAAAGAAACAGAAATGGATCAAGGATAATGTGGATAGAGAGACCGCAGTGGCAAGAAAGCGAGTTCAAGACGTACAGACAGCGATCATGCAAGAGCAGGAACACATGAGGAATGTTGAAAAGGCATGATCAACGACCACAAAGCCTGAAACAACATTTGAGAAGATGTTGAATGCTATCGGAGACAGTCAGAGCGATCTTGCAAGTTCCGAAGATGAGGAGGATGGGGAAGATGAGGATGATGATGAAGAAGATACAGAGCTTGGCAAGCTGAGCGAAGATGATGAACCTGGCTGGGTGATGGGCACAATCTCCAAAACGGTACAGCACCGCATGGGGAGCTATTGGCAGATGCAGATGAGGCATGACAAACTGACGCGACCGGGATGGGGGGACGCAGCCTACCACTTCCATGAGAGAGACATGAAGTACAGGCCGACAGAAGTGAAGGTTGCAGCTGTTGTGATGCCCCAAACAGACACGACAGCAGCCACACCATCACCGACAACATTTGGAGAGCTTATGCGGGTTCTTGATCTCGTCCCCTGACAATCCCAAATGCCGCAAGTGACGTCTCGACAGAGAAGTAGTCAAATGAGGCTGGGTTCGGAGAAACCTCAGACAGACAATCACATAGTATCTAATATGCCTGACGCGGTGCCCGATTCATCACAGATGGAGATTGCGACGCCAGTTCAACAAGTGAGCTTTTACCCCAGCGTACAGCGTCGCTAGCTAAATACCATATAGAAATCATATTGGGCAAAGACATGATGACAGTTCCTGCATCACCGGAGGAATTGATTGCCAAATAGGTATTTGTGACGACATATCTCGAGTAAACGCAATTTTTACCTACTTTGTTACCTGTCAGCTTTTTCTGGATTTCAGTGACCAAATTGTGAGACAGGATTATTCTTCATTGCGTGTGCAAGGGTCGTACGGGCCATGCAAATGTTCTAGACACCAAATCAAGTAGATTGACGAACAACGAACTGTATTTGGTGTTGCCTGTTACGGTTAAATGATAATACAAAACCTAAATTTCAGACAAAATTTACTATCAAAGTCCAAGTCAGTGATGTCATACGAGTCAGGGAAGGAGCAGTCAAAGCACATCCGAAACCCAGATAAATGACAGCTGTCAGTCTGCATTAATGCATGCAGCCAACAACAGTACTCTCCACTCACACCTCCTGCACAAGGTTGAAAAATCGAAAATTGCTTATGGTATATCATGGAAATCGAGGAGAATGAGCTTGATAAGGAATGGTGAGGACGTCACACTATAAATATCTAAAACTAGTGCATGGATTTCCATGCAGTAAATTGCAGGCTGAAAGCGCTGAAGTGCAATGGACTTTCATCATTCATGATGCAAATGACGTGTATAGTGGTGGCTCAGAAACTGAGATATTTCGAAGATTTTTGATTCAAATGATAATACATCGAAACGGTATACTGGCTACCGAAAAAGACTGTATGGATTTTCTGTACAATTGATGAGCACCGAATGACTGTTAGTATGTCACTAATGTGAACTCAAAGGTGAGCGTCAACGGAGCGACAACGATTTTTGGCATAGCATCATGGACAATCGAGATGGTTTCGCTGCAACATTCATTCATAATCGAACAACACCCCGCCTTTCGAGTCAAAAATGGTTGCGACAACATCGCTACTATGTCCTAAAAATGAGCATCAACGGGGTGTCAAAGATTTCTGGCTGTGCATCTTGCAAACTGCAATGGCTGAGCTGTGACATCAAGTCGTAATCGAACGATCGGCCTCCTTTCTAGGCGAAAATGCCTTCGACGTCATCAGCACTCAGCCCTGAGAATGAGTGTCAATGGAGCGTCGACAATTTTAGGCCTTGCATCTTGGAATATCAAGGGGCTATGAGACTACGTTGCTCCATAATCATACTATCGGCTCTCTTTCTAGGCAAAAATGCTTTCACGACCTCGTCACTATGCCCTAACAAAGAGTGTCAATGGAGCGTCAACAATTTTAGGCCTTGCATGTTGGAATATCAGGGGGCTATGTGACTACTTTGATTCAAAATCGGAATATCGGCCGCCTTTCTAGGCAAAAATGCTTACGACAAGATCATTACCATGTCCCAAAATGAGCATCAACTGAGCGTCAACAATTTATCATCTTGCATCGTGGATAATCTAATGGCGATGAAACGCAGCAAACCCGCAACGAACCTGTTGGCAGCCTATATTGACATCAATGCTAGTGACGAGATCGCGTCCGCCTCCTACAATTGAGCACTGGCAGAGCGTCAACAGTTTTTATAGAGGCTCAGAACGCTACACAGCAATGAACTGCATTGTGCTGTTCCTGAATCAAGTTTTACGAGGTCAGTCTTTGCAATCTAACCTTGTATACAACTTCACAGATATGCATGGAATGTCTTACAGATCTGATTTTTTTAAGTCTGGCAGTAGAGTCAATATTTGGGAACCCGCAGTCAGCTTTGCTGTATCGTTACTTTCGGCAGTCTTTCAAGTCAGATTACCCAGCTTTCCAATTCCTACCGCCAGGTGGGATTTAAAATCATTGAACACCTCATTACACGAGGTTATGATCTCTACCGAAAATGAACGTGTCTTGATTCGTGATTTGAGCGACCTTTCTTCCCAAATCATGTTCGATGCTTGGTGGGCTTCAATGAATGTAGACTCGAAGCGACCTATTGCTTGGAATAATTCTAGACATGCACCTTTCTGGTGATTCTATTTACACTGCGGAATTGAGGAGACCGGCAGCCCTGGCATCATATGTATTGTTTGTCATACAGCTTCTTCGCCATCCATCAGAACATGGGACTGGTTCAATGGGGAGACACTTGCTGGCAAATGCTGAAATCTCAATGTTGAACAAATTCACAGAGTCAGAGGTCACTGAATTGACTAGTTCGATGTTCGATGATACAGCTTTGGCCATCCTGAACAGGCAAGGAAGTCGAGGAATCACAATAGTAAGTTCGCAGAGGAAGTTCAGATTTGATATCAATGTTGATCCATATTGAGAGAAATGACAGACAAAACGTTCTAAACAGGCAGCGAAGGACTTTGAAACTTCCAAATTTCACCGAGACACATGGAATCACTACCTCATGTTAGGAACTGTTTCAGCTCATATTCCATGGAACGCTATACCAAATCTAGAGCTACAACGGTCATATAAGGCGTTATGCGATGACTCAGTGCTGCCATCATCTACGACCCTCAGCAACATTTGCTGGAGGGCATATGCACTGACCATGGATGCAATTAAGAAGCAAGTGCCATCAGGAAATACAGTTAGTTTAGCTTTGGACGGATGGACATCAACGAACAAACTAGCCATAACGTCGCTCATTGCTCACTATATGGAACAATATTGGCCATTGAGTGAAGTTCAACACGTGTTCGATGAGGTTGATCACCTGTTCTTTCGACGTTTCGAAAGCTAATTAAGGATGATAGGTCCAGGGCCAACTTACTGGAACATGGCTAGCCATACATTTGAAGGACGTTCTTGATCGTTTTGAGCTTACCGATGGCTGTTTGCTTGGAATTGTGACTGATAATGCCTCCTCAAATTACTCGATGACACCCGAGCTGCAATCAACAATTGAGGCCTCTGGAATCGAGTGGCCTGCATTGAGGAACGACATACCTTGCATGGCACACGTCATACAGCTGGCTGTAGGTGCATTCATGAGCAGTCTCGGTGTCAAAGGCCACACCAAGTCTTTGGAAGCCCATGAGCGCGATCAGCAATTTGGAAAGAATGAAATTGTAGACATTGGGAAGAGTCAAAAGCATCGAAATGAGGGCAACGCTTGAATCAATAAGGTGTCGGCAATGAAACCAGGTTTAGCAAAGATAATTGAAAAAGTATGTATTTGAAGATATTTTGAAAGTGCTGAAACTGACCTTCATATAGCAGAGAATGCTTGCTGTATTGATTACGCTAACACCTGGTCGTCAAAACAACTTCACTGACTGTCAAAAAGCCAAAGTCCGCATGGCGGTACTTCCGATTATGGATGTGAAGACCTGTTGGAACTCGACCCTGGAGTTGCTCAAGTACGCCTTTTGATTACGTGAATTCACACATGAGTGGCTTGAACACCCAACATACAGCCATTACCGGCCACTCTTCACAACTCATGATGAATGGACCATTGTGAAGTATGTCATGGAAGTGTTGAGACCATTCCGATATTGGACCCTGTGGATGTCGAAGAGGCATTCAGTCACTTTGCATCAAGTTATCACAGTGTACAATGATATGTTTGATCACATGGATGGCGTGATGCCAGCTTTGGCTAAGAAAAAGACTCCATGGAAGGAAGACTTGTTCTTCGCCCTGAAGTTAGCTCGACAGAACCTGTCCAAATATTTCCCCGAAGTGACTCAATGGACGGGCATGCTTCCCATTTCTGCACACATCCTCGATCCTTTCGGGAAGTTGTGATCATCTGGAAAGTCGGGCAAAGGAAGGGATATTCATCCTGAGGCCAAGACATCCTATACTACCCACTACCAACAGGCCTTCCTGAGGTACATGGAGAATAAATACTGTGCCAAACATTGACGTGTGCCGGTCAATAAACACAAAAGCTTTCCAATGAGCAATCTTATCCCCTCCGAAATGTTTTCTGGATCCTGGCAATCATCCTTTGATCCATATGATTTGTTCAGCGATGATGGAGAATACTTAACGCCAAACAATGTGGCTGAGACTACATCAGGACAAAGCGCTCACGCAGCATGCTTGGTGACCGCTGCCAGGCTCTATTTGAATTTGCTGCCTGAAGCACCACAGAACTGGGGGCAAATTGATCCAAATTTCAATGATTACCACTCTGACCCAATGGAGATTGACAGAACATTTTGGCTACTGGACATAGCCGACTGGTGGCGTCAACAGGAGGAAACGCACTCCAAGTACGCTGATATCTCAAATGTGGCACACGACATATTCTCTATCATATCACATGATGTCAGAGTGGAGGCCAGTTTTTCCCCAGACCGAGATGTTATCGGCTGGAGGCAATCAAAAACCACAGGTGAGACTCTTCGAGAAAAGTCGTGGTAAGGCAGTTTGCTCGAGCCAATGACGCGATTTTGGTAGGCGCTGACCCAGAATTGGATACAATGAACACAGACAACAACAACAACAAGGAAATGAAGAGAGAGGCGGAGGAAAGGAAATTGCACAGAATGGCCAAGGTTCACGACTTTTTGGAGACGTGGTAGGGCCACCAAAACCTATGTGCTACCCACAAGGAATCTCGAGCCCAAAACAAGCAGATGACCGCCAGGGGATGCATTTCGGACACAGAAGAGATCGTCAATGCATCTTGGTCACTCTTTCAACATGATGGTGCGGCTGCATTTACATTGTCAGAAAGATCTCCATTGCTGCCACCTTGGTCTGCAAAAGACCCCCCTGGAGGTCGAACTCAAATATTGAATATCCGCAGAGTCCGAAGGATCAACCGTCATCCAGTCGAAAGTGATGAGGATAGCATACCTGAAATCATATTGGACACTGAAGCTTGGCTTAACAAGGATGGGTATTTAGATAATCCAAATGACAGCGAAGACGATAGCGGCGCAGACATTCAATCCGATATACAGCAAATTAATAGCATCGAGGATCCGGACTGCCGAGAGCAGCAGGATGTGAGCACTGCACCAAATGTTCCCGGATTGATCTGGCCTACATGGAAGTCAAAGAGTCAGGCTGAACAAGTGTTAGTGACGGTCAATGCAATTGAAACACGGAGGAATAAGGGAGTGAAGAAATGTAGGACTAAATGTGTCAATGTTTCACCAGCCTCTGTATGTATCTTAACCAAGAGTTTATGTTAGTGATATGTTATGGGCGAATGGTGAGCAGTAGCTTGTCAATATCGGTTGATAAACAGATGTATAGCAGGTGCAATGAAGTTTTTGGCAAGATAAATAAATTTACGTCATGTGAGAGTAAACCGTGCAAGAATGTTACTGCGCTCGGCTTTGTCATGAGGCCAAGTCTCAATCTGCCAGCAAGACTACCTGTATGTTCAAATCACGATGAAAACTATTATCGATGGCAGCAGATGTTGAATGGACAATACATCAAAATGAGTGTCAACGGAGTGTCCACGATCTGTGGTTTTATAAGTACGGTAATTAAACAAAAATTTGGTCGCTGTGATGCACAACGGATATATTGGCAGCCCTTATAGGCTAAAGAGACAGCGACATGCTTGCTGCCGCATCCTAAGAATCAGCGTCAACAGAGTGTCAACAATGTTTGGCTTCGCATTTCGGGTATTTCATGTTCCGTTTGGTTGTAGACATCCATATCTTTGATATTGACAGCCTTCACTGGGGCAAACTAAAGCAACATGCTCCCTGCCACATTCTGAGAATGAACGTCAACGGAGCATCAACAATTTTCAGCATCGCGTCTTGGGTAATTCATGTTCCGATTGGTTGTAGACATCCATTTGTCAGATATTGACAGCCTTTACTGGGAAAAGCTACAGCGACATGCTCCCTGCCACATCTTGGGAATGAGCGTCAACGTAGCATCAACAATGTTTAGCTTCCCATCTTGGGTAATTTATGTTCCGATTGGTTGTAGACATCCATTTGACAGATATTGACAGCCTTTACTGAGACAAACTACAGCAGCATGCTCCCTGCCGCATCCTGAGAATGAGCGTCAACGGACCATCAAGAATGTTTAGACTCGCATCTTAGGTAATTTATGTTCCGATTGGTTGCAGAGATTCATTTATCAGATAATGGCAGCCTTTACTGGGAAAAACTACAGTGGCATGCTCCCTGCCCCATCCTGAGAATGAGCGTCAATGGAGTGTCAATGATTTTTAGCTTCACATCTTGGGTAATTTATGTTCCGATTGGTTGCAGACATCCATTTATGAGATATTGGCTGCCTTTAGTAGCAAAAGTGAGAGGGAGAGGCTCCCTGCCTCATCCTGAAAATGAGCGTCAACGGAGTGTCAACAGGTTTAGTTGTTGCATAATTCGTAATCAAGGCATTGCACAGATCTTCGCGTTCATAATGGAATTATTGACCGCCCTGCTAGGCAATAATACAATATATCAAAGGTAAAACACCGATTCCAAATCAATCGATATTGCAAGCTGCAAAGCATGCAATAACATATTATTGGTTGTTGAAAATGTGATTATGATAAGATACTATTAACAAACTCCAAAAACAAGAGCATTATATGAATCTATGGATGAACCAGCTGGGCGACCTGCTGACAACCCGCCCAATTCAGATGGGTTGGGAGTTGACAATCAAACCGTACCCAAGTTGACGGTTCAGGTTTACTGACCACGCGGACCGCCAATTTGGCAACGGTTTGGTTTGGACCTGGACCCGGACCCGAAGTGACGGTCCGGAACCGTTGCTGACACTATAGAACAATATATAGATAGAAAGCTAATATTTATAGATCAATGAAAATAGAAATAAATATATATTGCATTTTTAAATACTTCAACTACTCAAAGTGGCTGAGTACAAACACCCAAGTAATATTCCAAGAAAGTATGTGCGTACTTTCCAATTTGCGTATCAATCTTCGTGATTACATGACACATATGGCTGAAACTCGTATATGTGTTCAAACTCATCATTAAATCTCATTTATATGCTTAGAATTGGTTACCTACAGTTGATAGTAACTTGCATTGTCTAACCAAAACTTGGACATACATTGAAATGCTATAAAACATAACTGACAAGATCTAATTAGCTCTGAAATTTGATAATACAATATTATTCTCTAAGAAGTCTCAAACAATCTTGGAGTCTATAGGATACTAAAGTTTAATTTGGTAATATAATAGAAATTCAAAATCTATGCTGAGTTACAATCTCTATATATACTAGTTGAGCTACCCACAGCACTTATGCTATACAAACATACATCCTATATAGATTGAAGGTGCCACATTGCACTTAAAGACACTGTGAAAACCAAATCATGGTAATCTATACAGTTGCACTGTTTGGTGATCTGCAGTATTCAATTACAACTATTTTCTATGTATGTATATACGCTTTGTCATTATGTAAATTCTACAGTTTCACAAAGGTCTTATTTTGGTGAGAGCTTGTCTGCCATTGCAGCTGATCGGGAAACTAGCAAGCTGAGATGTCATATTATGGACTGCTACCTCAATTGAATGCTGCAGGTCACCAAAACGCACAACTGTGAGGATTGAAATGCTCTTGCTGTAGCGTTCTCATTGAGCGCAAGATACAACAAAATGGGTACCACTGCAAGAATCGCACAGTTGAGAAGCCACAGACTGTACTCTGCGCATACCAGCAGGTGTTATTAAAAACTCGAAATCTACTTTATGTGCTTGAGATGTTTTCTTGACAACTTAAAAATTTGACACATAATTTGCTTAATAATCCACTCATCAAAAAATGAAAGAGCCTGAACAGAGGCCATTGTTTGCTTATGCTCGGCATTTTGTCAATGCCAAAGTCCCTTGCTAAACTCTTGTTAAGACCGAAGCGGTCAAGCCATCGATCGACATCATTATCGCATAAGATCTAGTGTTGGTAGATATACGCTGCGATCTTCCGACTCTACCCACGTTAACACAGCTACACTCTCCACATGGTGTGTCTGAGGGAAGAAATCAAATCCCCTGATTGAATCGACCTTATACCCCTTGCCCTTCTCCTGCTTCAAGATATAATCCACGTCCCTCGCCTGTGTGTGGACGTTCTATTGTTATGTATTAACAGAAGATGAACCAGACAAAAGGTTCGAAAGGATTCATACACAAGAGACATATACGATTCTTTTCGGATTAAACTCCAGCAACTGGTCCAGAAACAAGCGATCACAGCCTTTCCGTGGAGGATCAATAATGCAACCCGTTTCCACGCCGCGGAAATCAATTTCCGCAAAGATTTTCTCCGCGTTACCAGCAATAAAGGAGACGTTGCTAATGTTATTTGCAACTGCATTTCTAGAAGCATAAGCTACAGAGTCTGCGGAAATATCAACACCAATGGCTTTCTGGACGGAGCTACCGCAAGTTATGGTAAACAAGCCAGATCCACAGTACGCGTCCACAAGGTATCTTAGGGGTTCTTTTGAGACGCCGTTGGTAGGGATGGCGAGAGATAAATTGTTCCGGATGTAGGCAGTAAATGTGGGAAGGATGGAGTTGTTGTTTTGGAAGAAGCCTCCTGCTAGGGAGATGAACTTGTAGGAATCGATATATTCGGTACAAGTTGCATTAGGATCGGTAATACAGAGTTTTTCTTCTGTAAATTTCGCCTGGTCCTCACCGTCCTCAATATGACTTGTGGATTCTCTAAGTAGCAATGTTGCGCCTCGTTTGTATGCAATAAGATTTTCATGAACGTATTTCCGTTGCATTGCTATTCCATTCCGTACCGATTTCACACCAATTGGGCAGTCTTCAATATCAAGCACTCTTCTATGACCCTTAATGTTGAAGCCAATCTCTGGCGCCACATCCGTCACCTTAAAGCCGCCCTTGCGAGGGCCGTCAAAATGGGGCGTAAGTTTGGTGCGGTATCCATACTGGAGCGGGGAGCCAATGGTTTGCCCGATGGGAGGTAGAATACCCTCGGGTAAATTTGAAAAATGATCATAGGCCTTCTCAATCACTCGTTTCTTAAATTCCAGTTGCTCTGGGTATGAGAGCATCTGTAACTGGCACCCTGAACAGCTACCAAAGTATTTGCATTGAACAAGAGAATCGTCACGGTCCGGAGAGGGGTGAACGACAGAAAGAAAGTCGGTAACAGTATGTGATTGAAGGTGACGAATAACTTTCGCCAAGATGCGGTCGCCGGGTAGGGAAAACGGAACCACATAGGCCCGGCCATTGTGTAGTGCCAGACCGTCACCAATCGAGGACAATTCCAATATCTCAAGTTCAAGCGCCGTGAATGGTTCCGGGAGTTCCAATGCTGTTGCCTCAGCCCCAGACGTGCTAGCCTGAGAGGCCAACAGATTTCTTACGTCCATTGCCAGGACTTCTTCCGCACTGCCTTCCTTCATTGATTTCTTCTTCCCTTCGAATCTCTGCTTCTTGTTGGGTGTTCCAATACGCTTCGGGCGTTTACACTTGTCGTGGTACAATTGGCTGGTGGAGGTAGCGAGTGGTGTATCCATTCTGGATGGGATGACTGGTTTATAGGTGACAAAGTTAGAGTTTAAGCGGATGAGAGGGATAGGCGTCGAAAGCAATGGAATTGGCTGGGGCTGTATTGAAAAGCGGCGAAGAGAAGGAGTAAGAGGACAAGTGGTCAGTCGCAAGATCATTGAGTCGCCGAGTCTTTCAACTCCAGTGTCAGGTCCTGATCAACCCCAGCCCTACTCATTTTTCGGGTAAATAAATATTTTAAGTATGGTGGTGTACTCTAAGTGTACTCGACGGATTTTCAGGTTACCGGAAATGGGAACCACATGCCTTGACATGAGTAATGCCCAGGGTCGGTCTTAGTGCCAAAGCACCTCATGCATACCGCCCAGGTGCATCCTGCGCCCACACCTAACAAGCCGCTGGCGGAGCCCCTCAGCTCTCCGCTCCCATCTCTATCCAACTTTGAGCTCAATTAACTCCATGAGTTTTAGTTTGACCAAGATATTGATTATATATGAAATGTAATTAACAAGATGCTCTTTCACTTGCTTATCTTCTCTTTAAGTTTCCTCTAATATTCAAAGAGTGGTTGATGATCAAGTACAGTGGCTTAGACTATACTTAGTACTGTTGATGCTGCCAAGCACTGCTTAGCACTGCTGGTGTTTTGCATCAGGTAAATTATTTCTACCTGATGCTTATATACATGTCATGTACCATCATGTAAATATTTTCTACCTCAATGTAAGGTATATCTTTAATGAGTAACAGCTTATAACAGTTAAGGGTTCTCCCTTAGCAGCATCAATGGCATATAGTGGATTGCAATGTGAATACTGTGGAAGTCACCTGATAACCAATGCATAACACCTATTTGTGATATCATTATGTTTGCCATTCAAGTAATCTTTAGTGGGATGATAATTGAGCTGAATGTGGATGGATTAATGTCAGCCCATGTGGCCACTAGTGAATTCATATATAACTCCACAGGTTTGATGCCGTACTCAGATTTTCTAAATTGAGAGACACCTGGGGTGTGTATAATTATCAACCACACCTATTATGTGTTACCTAGCAGGGCAACATACAGTTCAGTGGTGATTATGCAGAGTTACATGTGCAGCAGACATCATGTAATGCAACTAACTGAAATCTATTACCAGAAAATTGTAAAATGGTCCAAACCCACTTGTTAACCTTTCAAACACTCTGGAGAACCTTACCGGTACTGCTACGAAAACTCAGACTTCCCTACATGCTCCCAGAGCTAAGCAACGCACTCTCAGATGCTGCAAGAGCATTTTCAGGTGCATCTGAAAGTATCTGTAGTTATAGAGGTACATTCATGAAGCTACAATATTTCACAGATAGGATAGTCAAAAATTGCCGAAGCTGATACCCCTGCACATGTCCGCGGGAGACCTTGAAAGCAGCTGAAACTCCTGTACAGGGTCTGCAGGAGACAGTAAACTTGGAGCATTATTTTCACTGTAGCGGTTCTTAGGGCTCAATAACCACAAGCCATTCGGTCTATTTTATTCATCTTTGTTTGAAATTGGAGATTCACAATCACAACAAGATTTGCTACATCATAATCAGGCATGTATTATCTATCTGAGTCTATCTACATTGTAACATATGGTCAAGCTGACTGCTGATGATACTTGAGTGCAGTCACAGAAGCATCTGAATGTGCTGATCGAGTGAACTTAGAGGTGCAATTGGACACAAGTACAATATGAACTTCGAGGCAGTGATTCAGTGACATTGGAGATGCACTTGGAGGTTATTATTGAGCATGTTGTGAGGCAAACTTGGACGCCAAGGTTGAGTAAACTCAGCGATGCACCTGGAGGTCAAAATTGTGCGAACATTCATGCCATGATAGAGCGAGATTGCAGATACACCTGGAGATGGCAATTGAGCAAGTTTGGAGATTTACCTGGAGGCCATGATACAGCAAGAATGTAGATACACATGCAGGGCAAGATCGATTGAACTCAGAGATATATTGCAAGTTCATGATCATGTAAACATTAAGATCATGATGAGGTGACTTTGGAGATAGATTTGGAGATGCCTATTGTATGAACTTAGATATGCACATCAAGGCTGTGATTGAACAAGTTCAGAGGTGTACTTGTAGGCCACAATTGAGCAAGATGGAGATACACTTTGTGGCCGAACAGAAGTAAAATATAAGGTGTGCTTGGAAATGATCAATCCAGAGGTGGCAGAGCAGGCACGAGGTGTGATGGCAGTTGACACTCTATTTATTAGTTAACTTATACTCATGTAAATGTAGGGTGGAGAGTATTACAAGGTGTGCAGAGAGATGGGAGACTAGATGGGAGTGAAAGACAGTTGATCATGGGTTGATTCTGTACTTGGTGTTAACTTGCAATCATGATATGGTGAGATAGAGAGGGGTGATTTAACTTTGTGTGCTGTTGTAATGGTAGAGTTGGGGACAAGAAAAAGAGAGATAAGAGGAGAATAGGACAACCATCATAAGCATCTGGGACTTAAGGAAATTTTGGGTCCAACTCTATTTTCCATACCTGATACTGCTGTAACAACTCCCAATCTGTTATGTAAGAACACTGATGCGAGGTATTTTACACTGAATCTGGCAGGATGTACCTCTAATTGTCTGCATCCCCTCATATCATCGCACATTGTTCCCTTCTTCGTCCTCATTTGTCACTTTCTCAAGCACAACTGTACTGTAACAATAAAATGGGAAGTTACCTCATCTTTCTCTATCTCTTCATACGATAATCATGAGGTAACACCCAGTACAGAATCATCCCAAGATCAACTTCATTTTGCTGGCGGCAAGTCTTACTTCATTCTCACCATGCAGAGTTAACTTCTGAGAGTAGCCTCAGCTCGTGGCCTGCGTACAAATTGATAACCTCCAGCTAGAATACTCAGAGCCCAAAGGCAAAGTCAACTCACATCACATACACACAATTGTGAGTTAACTAAGAAACACAGAGTCAGCTCCTGTCACATCTCCCTTCCAAACAACCATTTCGAGATTGACCATCTCCATTTTTGCTTGATCGCTGGCTCAGAGCACATGACCAAGTCTACATGATAATGGCCTGCACATGCATATCCAAACTTGCTCCATTACAACCACCGAGTGTGTCTCCAAACTTGCTCGATCTCTGCTTCCAAGTGCATCTCTCAGCTTACTCAATCTTGGGATCATGGGGTATCCCCAAACTCACTCAATCACTGCCGCCAAGTGCGCGTCCCAGTTCACTTGATCTTGGGATCCATGTGTGTCTCCATATACTCTTAATCACAACCTCCAAGTGCATCTCTCAGTTCTGTTGATTTGAGGCTCCAAGTGCATCTCCAAACACGCTTGATTATGGCCTCCCAGTAGATCTCTCATTTCACTGCATCTTGGGCTCTAAGTGCATCCCCATACTTGGTTTAGTATGATCTCCAAGCACATCTCTAAGTTCACTCAATCGCCATCTTCAGGTGTATCTTACATTGTATGTTCAACTACCACCTGCAGCCAGTCCAGATATACCATGTGTTGATGGATAGCCCCATAGATACATAGATATATAGATGACAGTACAAACTGAATACATGACTTGTGAAAATCGTGTAATGAGAAGTAGTAACTATGATTTCGAGGTGCTCCAGCAGCATTCACCAAGAAGATATTATTTTTCCCTACATGCTCTACAGAGAGTCCAGGTGCTCCCATGTATGTCACCAGACATTCTATAGCTGTACAGATTTGTCGCCAGAACTTCTAGGTGCACCTGATGGCCACTGCATCAGTCAAGTCAACTCCAGGATTTGACCACCCTGGAATTCTTGTCCGACAACTGTCACACTCCCAAAGACTCCCTCTGACAAAAATACATGTTGCTGAGATAGAGGCTAACGCCTCAGACATTGGATCATGTCACAGCACTCGCCAGTCATTGAGTAGTCGAAATCTAAGAATACACTTGTCTGAGGGATTATTTTTGTAATGGCATGGGCTGAAAATATAAGGCCAGGAGTAAACATATTCATTGAGTTGAGCTAGTATGCATCTGAATGTGATGTGTGTATTTTAATCTACATTGACGGAGTATCAGTCAGTAGCCAATTCAATCTCTGATACAATTGCTGACAAATTTAATTACAGGTGAGGTGTTGGTATATTTGCGATGCAGCACTGTTAGGATATGTGCCAGCTGATGTTTCAACTACCGAACAAACGAAAGCAAGATATTCAGTTTGAAGTTATAATCCTTCATTTTTGTGCATTTGATATCTTGCAGAGGATGGCCCTAGCCAGAAGAGTAATGCTTCAAATCCACACATGCATAAAATCAATTTCCTATCGGAAACACTTGGCTACATCAATAAGAGACTTCATAAATATAGGTCTTTCCTCAGTGATAATATGGCAGATAAACTTGGTGCTATAAAGGAAGAAAATTCTGAAGGAGTGTCATTTTAAAGACCCACCTATAAAGAGATCACATTATTTTGGCAATACAATAAACCAAACTCTTACAGCAATCCGCAGTCAGACATTAGCAGGGAATAATACCTTAAAATCTTTTTCTGAATTCCATTCACTATTACTTCCAATCCAATCACTACAGTGCAATGCATTCGCATTTACACAATTACGAAATATAACCACGTATTTCCAGTCGATTACCACATCTATCTTTATGTATTGTTACACTGGGAGTATTGGAAACAGCATTCACTAACACAGTCACCGAGTTTGCACACCTATAGCTGTCATATTATTGAAGCTACCAAGTTCGTAACTCCTTTCATATTTCGGTGCTAGCTGGGATGGCAGGCATTGAATATGTTGTCATCAGACATATGGAAACTGGCCTTGCCTCCAGACAACGACCGTAGGAAATTGTTTTTGGAATGTTATCTTCCTCATAATGCTTACCAGTATTAGTTTGTCCTTATCAAAGTTGTCAAGGAGTTGAGTCTTGGGACAATGTGAGAGAAAAAGAGATGAACTATAGTCATTAGAGAGCTGTATTTATGCAAGTTAATGTTGTATTGGTTACTTGGATTTAAGTACCCCTGTAACAATATCTTGAAATTAGAGACCATTCAGTTTACAATCAGTACTATTTCAGGGCATTCAAAATGTAGAATCCATGTGATGAATGTAAAGCAACAATGTGCCAAGACACTTTGAATTTGATCAAGAAGTATTGGACTTAAAGATAAACAGCTGAGAGAGAAACAGAAGAACAATAAAAGCTATTTACAGCACTGCCCCATATTATTTCTCTACTACTGCTGGTTGGATATTATACCCCATGCCATCTGAGTTTCATTAGAATAATACAAGACTACTTGTGTACATTGCAGTAGTGTCTGGAGAGAATGAAATATTGGTGGTATAAAAAGTATCCATCATGATGACCACGAGTCAAATTTGGATGTAACTAATATGAAATACAGTTTAGCAAACTTTGTAGACTTGGATTCTATAAGCAGCGAATTTCATAATTGATCGGTGATGAAATAGATGCGGTTAGAAAATGGGGATATACCTGCTAGCTTTAGGAAGACTCACTAACAGATTCCAATGATTCCAAATCAGACTGAGTAAGTTCCTATTCAAATCAAAATGTATGCATTGAAGTTGTGTATATTACTGCTGACTCAGATTTTCACTTCATTGTGTCAATATTAGACAGTGTACAATTTGAAAAGATTTTCGAAATTTGTAATGTACTCTACTGGCAGCTCTTTTGATATGAAAGTTAACTATATGGGTATTTCCAATATGATGCCTAGGCTGTATACATGCAGTGTGTGAATGCTATATTTTCTAATCATTCTGCACATTACTTAATAAGTTTATACATCATGTTCAGTAAGGAAGTTACTAGTTCCAAATTGCCACACTGAATTTCAATACTACCAATTTGCTTGAATACAATATAAATTCTAGCATATAGTTAAAAATCATTTCAGTACTTGAGTAACTGTAAAACCAATGGCAGTAATTAAAAGAATGTACTTGCTACTTTTCACAATTGTTGATATGGTATAGAGGTAATTATACATATGATTTATAAATTATCTCTTATATCTATATAATACCTTGTATATTAAATTGATTTTACACCATGGTGAAATATTACTATTAAACAGAGGAACAAGGAAACCAGTCCATAGGGTGCAATCTGAAAGCTATGAAGAAATAATACCTATCAATTGGCACAATATTTGTTCGTATCGGTATTATTCAAAACCTCAGTAAGTAACACTGGAATTGTAATATAGGACACACTGTGAAATGCAAATATATTACCAGATTTGCCATCAAATCAAGAAATAATAAAGATAAATATGTAAAATAAAGCCAAAAGGTATTTCTGTAAACTGTAAAAACTGCATAGTAGTTTGACTTATACTGAGAGAGCCAGTTTGAATAGTCTGCTGTTGACTTGCTATTGATACCTGTACTATGACTTTGGAAGAGAAAGTAATTGATGTGTTTCTTGTGACATCTAGTCTGAATAGGCAGGCTTGAAGGTGCATCGGCAAGATGAAAAACAGATTTGAAGCTTTGTACAAAACTTCCATACATTGTAGTCTACATTACCAGTGCTTCTCTGTGAATCCAGATGCTCTCAGATCCCCTGTTAGCTAAGCAAAGTGCTTCCAGATGCTGCCCGAGCATATGCAGGTACTCCTGAGAGCCCCTTGAGTTATTGAGATGTATTCAAGATGCTCTGAAATTTGACTTATAGGATAGTGAAGTCTTTGCCCAGCTGATACCTCTGTGTGGGTAAGTGGATGACTTTGAGAGCAGCTGAGACCGATATGCAGCTCTGCAGCTGATGTAGACATTGGTGTTGTATTCTGACAGCAGTGGTTCATAGGGTCTCATAAACACCAGCCATTTTGTCCATCGTATTCATCTTTGTTACAATCATAAGAAGATTTGCTTGACTATTATATGGCATGTATTTAATATCTAAGTCTATCCATATATGTATGTATGGTCAATTTGGCTACAGTTGACAGTTGAGTGTAATTGGAGAAGCACCTGGAAACTCTAATTGAGTAAATTGATAGATGCACTTGGAGGCTATAATCAAGCAAGTTTGAAGATGCAGATGGAGCTGATAATGGCACAAGCCTGGAAGTCATGATTTTGTGAGTTTCGGAACATACTATCTGGCCATCATCAACTGAACTTGAAGTCTGTAATCAAATGGGACTGGGGATACAGTTGGTGGCTGTGAGAGTGTGAACTAAGGGATGCACTTTGACGCAGTATTCAAGGGAAATTAGAGGTGTACTAGGTGGTGGCTGATCTGGTGGTGGTTTATCTAGAGGTGGTTGGTCTGATGGTGGTTGATCTGGATGCAGTAGGTCAGAAAAAAAGTACAATGGAAGCTGAGACTCCATTCATTGGTGATCTTGTAACTGTAATAATGTAGTGAGAAGAGTGCTACAAGTCCACCGAGAGATAATGAATGAAAGATGAGAGATGAGAGACTGGCTGAGTGTAGGAAATAGTCAGTCTTTGGTGGATGCTGTACTCAGTGTGAACTTATGATCCTAACTTGGAATGATAGACAGGGAGAACTTACCTTGGTTTGGTCAAGTGATGGTAGAGTGGAGAACAAGAAAGAGACAGATCAAATGAAGAGTGCGATATCATCATAAGAGACTGAAACATGTGAGATTTTCATAGTAGACAGAATTTTCCATGACGGAGTTGGCCGGTAGTAGCACCAATCTGTGAGTACATCTCACTGACGCGATGGATTCTAAACATAATCAGGCAAGATGTATCCCTGATTTCCCATATCCCCTTGTAGCTTCCATATCGCTTCCATCCTCATCCTCCATTCCGCGTCCATATCCACAACTCTACGATCATCGCAGAACACATAGTGAAGTTATCCCTTTGTATCTCTACATGTCATGATCATTAGTCAACTTAAAGTACTGCTTACACCAAGTACTGTATACAGTACATACAGCAGATAATGGGTACAGCATTCCCTGAGTTCAGCATACACCATGTGCAGTATACACCATGTTCAGCATGCACCATGTACAGCATACACTGAGTCCAGCATACACCCAGTACAGCGTTTACCCAGTACAGCATACACCCAGTATAGCATACACCCGGTACTGCATACTCCAAGGACAGCATTCGCCAAGAACTGTATATGCGAAGGACCGCATCCGCCCAGTACACCATCCACCCGAGATGTACTGTCTCACAGCCAGTCTCCCTTCATGCTTGTGATTACAAGTTCACCCCTGAATGTCACTTCAGTTTCAAGCATACCTTCATATAGATCAACTGCTAACAGCCAGCTATTCATGAGAGTTGAAAGATCAAGTCAACTGGTTACATTTTCAAAGTTGCATGTTAACTAACTGATGGATAGATTAGCAGCACTTGTCACACCATCCAATCAACTGCCTCCATATTAATCACAGCCAAGCACTTCTCCAATTTCTCTCAATCGGGGCCTCCAAGTGAATTTCTGCATTCACATAACCACCACCTTGAAGAGTGGCTCCAAATTTGCTTTGTTAAGTTCTCGAAGTTTGCAGCATCATGACTTCCCAGTAGATTTCCAAACTCAGTTCATTATAGTCTCCAAGTGCAACTCTTAATACACTCTATCCCGGCCTCCATGTTTGCATAATCATGGCCTCCAAGTACATCTCCAAACATGCACAATCATGGCCTCCCTGTGCAACCCAAAACTCTCTCCATCATGGCCTCCAAGTTCACCTGATCATGGCCACCAAATGCATCTTCAACATTGCTCAATCACCTCCTACAAGTACATCGCGAAGTTCACTCGATTGCTATCCGCAGCTGTACTGTGTATTCCTCTCAGGCACAAACCGCAGCCAGTCGAGATATACTCTATGTAGATGGATAGTGATATAGATATATAGGTATATGGATACCTCACTACATAGATACATAGACAAGCTGACAAACCGAATACATGCGTGTTAAAAATCAAGACGCGATAAGTAGTAACAATCATTTCCAGTCACACCATCATCGTTTCTAAAGAACCTCCAGTTTTTCCCAAACTGCTATACAGTGATTGGAGGTGCCTCCACAGTTGTTGCCTGTATTCCCAGGTTCTCCATCAGCAAAATGTATTTTAGTCACTGGGAGCCTCCAGGAGTGTCTGAGAGGATGTGGAGTGTAAACTTAGAAGCATCAATTTCAGGAGAGTATCAGACCATAGGAGGGCATTCCAGCCGCCGGTCTTCGAAGTAACTGGGATCTGTGATGATGGGTACAGGAGTACCATGGGAGTGATTGTGATAAGTTTGGGGACACATCAGAGTGCTGGAGAGAACTCTGAGTGCACCTGGGAGTGTCGCTGAACAAACTTGGGAATCGCAAGCAAACTATCAGAGATGCCTGGGTTCTAATAGATATTCATTCAGAGGACTGCAGGTGTAATCTGAGACTCTCCAGATGTACACGAGCAATTGATTGCCCTCAATGGCAAATCTGATGCATGGATTCTTGTTCATTATCACTTCTGATTCATACTAGCTATCATCTGCTTAAACAATGTATTTTTTGCCTTGCTACGTTAAGGAACCAAAGGATGAGGTGAGTGTTTAAAACATAAACGCAGGTGCACTGAGACAATGACCCGACTATGTGATCGAATGATCTCTATCGAAGATTGTGTCAATCTGATCCACTCCATCTCCCATCGCATTAGGGCCAATGAAAGCAGGAACACACAATTCATCAATGGCGCAAATTAGCTGTAGGTGCTTCTTGTGTTTGCTGAATATTTGTACCCGGCAAGTGGATGAAACTGAATTCCAATGTTTTTGGCTTGGTTCATGATAGCTGACAAAGGTGTAATGAGATGTTAGCTAGCTGCGAATCTAAATGGGCAGTTGAAAGTCGATGATTGTTTGGCTGAAAAAGGGGAGCAACCACTAGGTGAAGAGGATGGCCAGATGGGGAGTTCTGTGTGGAAAAGAAGAGTACACAGAAGGTGTTGGAGGAGCACAGAATGAAAAAGAGAGCCACATCGATGCTGAGGAGCGCAGAAAGGTATTGAGGAGCGCCCATACAAGCGGAGGAGCACTGAATGGGGGGGTGGGGTAAGGAGCGCGATTCATAATAGGAGCGACAATCCAGACAGAGGTGCACGGGTCTGAATTGAGGAGCTCCCATTTCAAGCTGAAGACCCTGGAAAGGGGGGAGAAGGGTGCAGAATGAAATAGAAGAGCATCAATCTAGGCTGACGAGTGCTGATGGGGATTGAGGAGCACCTATCCTAGCACAGTTGCACTGCAGGGAGGTATCAAGTGGCTCACCAATGTGTGATTGATGAGTGCAGTGGCTTCTGGAGTAAAATTTATCACTGGGGATGAGCAAAATGTACCTTGATATTCATCTTGAGAAAACATTACTGTGGCCTTCTTTCCACCAGCATATTCAGAGAGCGCTCAATGTATAGCTGCGGCTGCTAGCACTAAGGTTTGCAGAGTGAGAAGTTGGAAATACTGGGATGTCGTAGGCTGGCGCCCCACGCTATCAGCTGTGAAGAAAAATTGAAGGTAAATAGGATCAAGCACTTCCATGCAGGTGAACCTTGATTTCTTATCATTGACGATGTTGGAGCGATATGCATCGTCAAACAGGCGCTTCTTAACCTCGATCAGAAGCTCTGTCTGAGCGACCACATCAATCTGGTTACTAGGGACACCAGTTCGACGTGCCCCATCTGCCAGCCATCTTCGACTGGTACTCACCTACAGGTTTAACTATGTATAATTTGGGGTGTAGTCAATATCTGAAATATGATGGAGGAGCATTATACAGCATCCAAGACTTACAGCTTCTCGGGTTTGTGGATCTCTTTTGCGAGATGGACTGCTGGGCAAATGCCGCACAGAGGGCATACCTACAGAAGCACCTGTTAATGCCCACTGACAATCCTGAGCATCAACGGCTAGTTTCTGTGCTACTTCAACCATGCAGTACTTGTCATCGCATAATATTGGCCAAGCTGTCTTCATGAATACGATTTCATACACGAACTGTGTCAGGTGTTAGCAATGGTGCCCAATCCAGGGGTCAGTTCCGGGCCTGGGTGGGAACTGAACTGGGACTGTTGCAACGGGTTTCACCCTATCAAAAAACTGAACCACACTGAACCCACAGTTTGTTGGCCTGTCCCACATTCTTGCAATCTCAGAGATTTTGCTCCAAATAGGTACGTGAGTTCTGATCATATCACAACATGATATATATGTAAAGGATGCAGTTTTGGATGCTCGGTCACATTCTATTCTTCAATTCGCAGTCCGATCAATATTTGTTGAGTCGCTCTGCAATAACGCTGAAAATTGGGTGTTTTTCACTGTGACTGTACAAATATCGATCAGACCGAAAATAGGAGAGCAGGAGATTGAAGAACATCTAAAACTGCATATGTTACGTATATATCATATTGTGATACGATCAGAACAGCAATCCTTAATTGGATCTCAAGTTATGAGTTTGCAAAAATGATGCTCTGCAGTATGCAAAACCTGGCCAAAAAACTGCGGTGCTAAGTGTGGTTCAGGTTTGGAACCGCTCGTCATCGGGCAGTTAGGTTCCTTGGCAGTTCTGGATCAGCACCAGGATGCCGGTTCATGTTGTTACCCGGACCGCGGCCGGGTAACCTGCAAACGTTGCTCATTGTAACATTTTTGCCATCTCACAAGTAGCCTTTTGGTGTTGGGGAAGGATTTGCTCTGCACTGGGTTTGGGTTGTGGAACATTGTGATCTCCACCAGACTTGCGTAGCGGCAGCGCCTGGCTGGATGGTACATGATCAGACTCGGATCGTTTGTTGAGGAAGGTTGACTGTTGGTTATTGAGCAGACGTGGTGCTATTGACACAGCTGAAATTGGGGAATTAGGAAGCAGCAGGCATGCAATAACAGTATCGGCACAGGTTCGTTTCTTTGGTAGTGGAACTTTTGGAGTTCCTAATGACTTGTCCCGGCATGCCTGGCCTGGAAGCAGGTCCTCATGTTGCTGATCGAAATGATTGTCTTTGATGTTGGAATGTAAGGTGGACACCCCATAGTCCTCATTTTCTTCATCACTGATCTCCTGATCAGTATCATCATCCTGCTTCAATAATGAAATCAGGGACATGAGTCATCCGCAATACAATGTATGATGGCTGACAATACGAAGGCAAAATCACGTGGTCAAAGAAGATTGGCTCCTTTCCTGAATGTGAGTGCTCTCTCATGGTGTGCTTCTTGATTCTTCTGTGAGTAGTGATTCCTCACCTGGCTGGGCGTAGGCTTCATTTGTGGTACTGAAGATAGAAAGTTGGACAATGAGGGTGAAAATGTATAAGCAGTAAATATGAGATTAAGTGCAATAGAATAACGAGGAAAATCAAGTGAGATGTTGCACATAGTCGTGGAGGATGTAATTCGGGGCGCTCCTTGAAGGGTTTAGAAGAGATGACTTCAATTCTTAATATATATTTTGAGGATGGCAGTCCAGTGTTGCCATATAGAATATTGTCAGGTGCACTAAAATAGATGGATTCCTTGTCAGGTGCGCCAGAAAAGATGGATTCCTAATGACAAATGTTAGCAACTCCTATCAATAACACTCTGTATGGATGCAAGAATTGGAGGTTGGCATAAGCTAACGCACATAGAATGGAACCAGACGCACCGGAAGAAAACTCGCAACATTAACTAACCCCTGGTGCTGGCCAAATGGACCATTGAGAACCTGAATGAAAAAATTTGCCCCTGCATATGACTCTCTAAACATAGTAATTATGTGTGAATGATCAAGCATTTGAGGTGACCGCATGGCATAGAAACTGGATCAAAATTTAGAATCTGTCAAACTCATTATATTTGGGACCTTGAGCATCACGGCTGAGTTGGAAGGGTTCATACTGCGTTTGTTATCGATGAAGGAGAAATATAAATATCATTATGTGGTATATCTGCCAGAATGACACCCGTATTTTCACGATAATCTATTTTGTTATGATGCTGCAGCCACATTAGCTGTCCACAAAGCAATATTGTCAGCATAAGTTCGCTTTCATGCGTTCATCTGGGCCATGTCTGCAAAATATCTTTCACATCAATGTTGCAGTTAATGGAAGAGACAGAGAATGTGGTATATAGAGGAGAGAAACAGGCAGAGCAAAAGAATGGTAAGGTACAATTGATGATTCAGGGGTAATCAAATTGATTCAAGCAATTGGCGATGCCAAGATTGCTAACAAATGGGGCATGAATACTCACTCACATTCTGATTTTGCACCTAATATCGAGTACGTTTCAAACTGTTAAATCACATATTCATTGTGAGTCTCACCACTACAATGTCGACCTCAATTAGTGTTGGGGTTGAACACTACATGCTACAATGGTGTGAATGCATGGTGAGACATCATCTCAGAGTGGGCAGAGGAATGATGATTCGATGCATGCGGTTCTGGAAATTCAGGTGCACAGATGTGTAAATGGTTTAGGTTGGATTCAGTGGCTGGGGATTGCAAGGTCGTCTAACTCTGACAGTTAATTGAACTCTTCAAAGCTGTCTTTTCTTAACTTGAGCTTTCAAAATTTGCTCTCTTCAAACTGCACTCTTGATGGAAATTGGTTCACATAATCGATTTTCAGATATGGGTTTTGGCACCCCAAACATACAGTTGGTCAGAGTCGAGTTCAGTCTGCATTCAAAGCATTGGAAACTTAGGCCTTGTTGAGTAAGTGCAGTACTTGGGTGAGTGGGAGTTGCCAGCCATCGTGCAGAGTCGCTGAACAGAATCTGTCTTTTGAGATTCTCGCTCTGAAGCTCCAGCTCTTTTGACAGACACTGAACTTGCACAAGCTATTTTAGGATTTGAAAGGATAGGTCCAAACATAACACTTAGTCCTTATTGAGTTAACTGAGGTTACTAAATGGCCAGGTCTGTGCATTGCTGGTTTCATTGTATGGGGCAACCATCCTCCAACGGACAAGTTGACAAGGAGCTGACAGCTCAGGGCATTTTAGTGGCAGCCTTCAAATCCCGATCAAGCATGGATTCACATATTTGCAGAGCCCGAACGTAATGAGCTGCCTGCACCTCATTGTGAAGTGTCTTGATAGATGAGAATCTATGTGCACAGCATCCACTGATTCAAGGTTGAAGAAAACATGATGAGAATGAAGGAAACGAAAATATAAAGTGCACAACAGACTGAGATACATGCTCTTCAGTGGCGCATTTGGCACTCTCGAGGCATGTCTGGGCTGGAATCATACATCAATCATGAGTCGCAGCTTGTCAAAATTGGCCTCATACAAATCAAAGAACCTCATTCTGGACTGGATTGCTGATATCAGTTGTGCCAGAACTTCAATCATAAGCCAGGAAATACTTGGCTGCGAAAGCTGCACCTTAGCCTTAAATACCAGCGCCATATCTCAGTATCCGACACTCTGGAATGCAGACCAGAGTTGTGACCAAACTTCGATGATATGCGAGCAAAAGCTGCCACTTTGCAACAAATGAGTGAGCACGTGTCTGATATTTGGACAGAAGTACTCAATATCGCCTAGACTCACTTCTTTGCCAGGTGGGATGGGTAATTATGCTGTGCTGGATCTGATATAACGATATGCCAAGGATTCTCTGGAGCACCAAAACATCGTTCATAGGCCAGCAAAAGCAGCGGCTTGCCACAAATAAATAAGCCCGTGTCTCAGATCCCGACACATGTACTTAATATCACCTAGACTGATTTCATTGCCACTGGGATTGGCAAATATGCGGTGATTGAGTGGCAATATGGAAATGTACTCAAGTCTTCCTGGTGCACCTGAACATCGATCAAATGCTAGCAAAAGCTGCGGTTTTGCCACAAATAAGCAAGTTATGTCTCATGTTCTGACCCAAGTAGTGAATATCGCCTAGAGTGTCTCAGTACCAAATGCGATTGCCAGATATGCTGTGCTGGAGCTGTTATAATTCAACTCAAGACGTATGCTGTGGATTGTCTGGTGCACCAGAACTTCAATCATATGGCAGTGAGTGCTGTGGCATGCTACGAATCTGCCAGCTGGTGTCTCTTATTCTGAAACAGCAACTCAATATCTCCTTGACTGACTTTTTTGCCAAATGGGATTGGCAAATATGCAGAGATTGATCTGGTCTAATAAGACTCATGACACATCCCGAGGATTCCCCGGTGAACCCGGAAGTGGTTGGATCATGCTGTTTACAAACTCCTCAATTTAAAATGCGAATGTGGTGTCATGTTTCCTGTGCACCTCAAACTCACAACAGACACCTGATTCAAGGCCCTTGTCTGCATCATGCTCAAAAGTTGACTTCTGCCATTTATCGTCAGGTAGGCCAGCAGGAAATGTGTAATGTAGCTTACCAATTGTCTTTATCTCATATTGGTCATTATTAATAATCAAGAATGCCAATGAAATCCCCCTCTGACAATTCCAACATCATTAATAATCAAGAACACCGATGAAATCCCCCTCGAACATTTCCAACATCAGATCTTTGATTCGTTTCAAAATGACAGAGAGAAAGGATTTCTTTATGCAGCATAGTGTGCCTTAAAAATGACCTGTTTGACTATTTGTATCAGTTAAGAAGATTATGTTGGTTGACTGTCTAAAGAGTTGTACCTTGATAAAGCGTCCTAACAATCTAAGATAATGGTTCATCAGACTGCAATGGGTCTCCATTCTCTGTCTGCCAGTTTGTATGGTACTCACAAGACTCCACAATCCAGAAGATCATCATCATTGTGATGTTCAGTTGACTCATTGGGCCGTGCAGGACTCTCATTTGTGCCACTCCAGAGTGTTGATGGAGATCACTTGCACAGTTATCATAGCCACAAGGACCAGTATTCAGTAGCCATGTGTGTGGTACTCTGTTTTGCCCAAGCCTGACAACTCGTGCATATGCCTGCTGTTGCTCATTCAATACCCAGATCATCTGAGTTATAACAGCATGGATCGCTGCAGTAAGATTTGGGCCCATCCCACCTACTTTGGGTGTTGTTACATATACAGAGGGATTTTGTGAATCCTGGAATATAAGCTGCATTTCTGTTTGTTCATCATTGCCCATTTCTGCATACATGTGGAACATATCCACATGGTCCGCAAAATTCTTGGTTAGCCACCACTTCAAATAATGAACATGGCCAAGAAGAGGACAAAAAAGCACCGCCTTGTGAGGAGGAGGTGCACCGGGGAGTACATCTGCATTTCTGCCTTGTTCCAGACTGAGCTCCTGTCTTGATTCGTTGTCATGGTCAGGTTCGGGATACTCCACAGGTTCGTTGACAAGCATTGGCAGAAACTGTTCTCTGAGCGATCGGAAGATTGGCGAATCCACCTGGGTATCGAGTGGCTTTTTCAATGTACCATTGTCCAGAAATGTCATTGCTGTCGTCAGTGTCTCCCAACACTAACAAGAAACATGCTAGCCACCATCTATGAACCATCCTTGCTCCTGAAGCACCACGTGACATGAATCTCTCTCCAAGAGTTTTAAGTTTTGCTTGCTCATCCTCAGTCCAATCGCGATCAATGTAGTGTGCATCTTCCATCAGTATACGAATAAGTGGTTTCACATTGGGTAGTTTTGATTCCGACCACCTCAATATGGTCAAACGCTTTCCATTCTGTATCATCTGGTGCGCTGCATCGTGTTGAGCTTCTGCGTCTTCAGTCCGGATAGCTTGCATCAAACCCCTCGCAGCGCAATATACTGTCTCTGCACCATTGTTCTCCATCATGGTATTATTCTCTGTATCTTCAGGCGCACCTGAAAACACCCATATCATCTGGTAACACCAGTCATAGAGTGAATAGAAATCCCGGCGTAGCTGTGGATTGAAGTTTGAATCCAATTCGCACTGTCATCCCAATATACCAGCACACACTGTTTCTAGTGTTGTACTGATGGGACTCGTCAAGAATCCAAAAACACCATGCACGATAAGAGAGTTGGCTGGTGCTTGACGGTCTGGCTCTGGATCTTCAGGTATCATACGACACTTGGTGGATATTCCAACTGTATTCCAGCTCATTACTACTGGTGTTCGGATCATTGTGGGTGAGATTTGCATTTTGGGGGTTCAACAAGTTATTGAGTTTGAAATCCGTTCCATGTGTCATCTGGTCGATGACACTCTTCAATGTCTCAGCCACTCCAGGCATTGTGACCACCAAGATTGGTGCAAGGGCTGATGTAAGTGCTTGATGCCTCTGAGGTGCAGTTGTCTAGATGTCTGAAAGGCGGCAGGGCACTGGATTGTGTCTCTGCAATGGATACCACTCCCGTTCTTCACCAATAATCCTGGGAAAGGTGTTCTGTGCTATATTCACCCACTCTTCAAGGGTATTCCCCCACAAAATCGGCAGCGGTAACCCCATTACAACTTTCTCAGTCCGCAATTTGTATATCATTGCTGCTGCCACCGCAGTCAAAGTATTGCGAAGACCCATTTCATCCACCACCAGCGCTCCTGGCACATCAGAATCCCAAACCCACCTCCTCAGAAGGAACCATATGGCCCAAACCTTGTGTGCCAGAAACTTGGTTCCAGGCAGGCCTGCAATTGAATACTTATGACCTGGAACGCAGTAATCTGATAATTGGCCAATTGGATGGGCATTCAGCAGCCAGACTGTCTCATCAAGACACTCAGGTTCAAATTTCTTTTTGATTGTTGTGAGAACTGTATTCATTACTGGACTGCCATTTTCTGGATTGAGGACCTCCTTACAATCGTCCACTTGCTCCTGAACCTCCCGTTCACTTTTGTCTGAGATCTTTCGTCCTCGATGATCTCGTTCAGTTGCTCCAATGTATGCTGGGCAGACAGGCTCACATTCTGGCGCTCCTGATATGCATCTCAATGTTAGGTATTTCACAGACAAGCAACCATTGGAACGAATATATATGGATGGAATAGAATCAATTCTCTATTTTCAATCCGAGCTTAAATTAATAGAAGTATCATTCACTTGCTCACCACCCTCCTCTACCTCCTCATATCCACCCTTTTCAGAAACTTCCAAAGTCTATGTGTAATAATGAGCGGTTGCGCACATCAAGCCTTAACACGGCTTGCGGGGATCACCTTTCTTGCTCTCATTGCATGCCCTGCAATGTCATTCAATGTCGCTCTCTTAATTTCGACCAAAAATATATTTGGATTATGTCGATGTTTCAACTTGAAAGCATTTGCAAGGCATTAGTTGAATGAATTCTGGCCATATATGGGGTGAATGATCATTTGCTGATGTGTATATAAGCCCATATACTCATCATCCAATTCATCCTGCTCCAAGGTTCACTTGAACATCAATGTTAGAATGTAAGGCTCTTTTGGGCCTCCATTGTTGTCGATATAGTCAATCATCTCGTCCCAGTGCCTTACATCAGTATATGAGGCTTGGAGTTGTTTGGGGGCTAGAACCATATCCTGGCCATTCAACAGCCAGCGAATCACAACCATGAACATTGTATTTGGCAACTTGGGGAGGGTACTTCTGGCATTTTTGCTTGCTAGCTTGCCCAAATCTGTCGCCAGTCGCACGTTCCATCATCTGGCATTTTTCCTCGCATCCCTAATGTCAGGTGAACATTTCTTTACAAACATCTCAACCCACTGCCACCGAATCCATTCAGCATTATTGCGATTATCCAACACCAGGTAGTCCTTGAATGTCTCCGGAAAATCTGCTCCCGCCGTCTCACAGTGCAGGGCCCAGTCTCCAAACTGTTTCGATCGGTTCTACCCCCGGATAATGGACCGATGCTTCTTCTCCATCAACCCAAATACCAATCTTTCCTTCCACTGGTTGAACCCATTGTAGTTTACCCGCCCCATCCTTTTTGCAAATTTCTTCAAAGAGAATTCGGTTTGCTTCAGGCTGATTGGGGGTTTGCCTTCTGCACCGTCCTAGTCCTAAGAATCTTTGCTTGTGTCATCCACGTCATAATGGTTGTGTGTTATGGGGGTTCAACACCTATCTAATAATACTTCACCAAGTACTATGGGTGCGTACAGCCGTAGATCCTATTTCCTAATTCAACGTATTCCGTTTCTTCAGTTTGATACTTCTTGGCCTTTGGGAAATTCGCTGTTCCTTTATCCAACTTAACTTTTCTCCGACAATCCTTGACCTTATGATTTCCCTTTCGGTCTGAAGGCCAGGCACACCTCAAGCACTCTCCCGCGGCCTTCCTTGGGATCAACTCTGAGGGATCGATTCCTTCGGTTTTCGAGAAATCTTGATTAGACCTTTTCACTGGGACTTGCCCTGATCTCGTCCTGGACAGTGGGTCGCTCTGCTTCTGTTTTTCTAACTTCCTTCTTTCCCGGCGGGACCTTGAAATGAGCAGCTCAGTACTTTGAACGATTCGACAACGCTGATCGTTCTTGGAGCTATCAAGATTCAGATCGCTAACGTCGTTATTTATATCTTGGACTTGAGATACTCTTTCCAGATGTAGGTACCGCGTCTCGTTATCGATCCTAGGATCTTCCTGAATATCTCGAGGTATTGTTGATACCTCTCTAACAGATTGATTCGTAAACAAGGGAGAAGGTTGTTTCCCTTCTCGATTCGAAGACTCCGAGTCTGCCGATAAATCCATATCCTTCACTCGCGATTCTTCCGAACTTTTCCGTAGGTTATCGATATGAGCAATTGACCCTTGCTCCAATCCGATGATAGATGCCAGCCACCAAACACACTGCGCCGCGAAGATTTGCTGAGTACTTCTTGCGTAGGCTATAAGTTTTTCGAGGGCGTACACAATACCGTCGTTGCCATTTTTGAAGGTAATCGTCATCCGTCAGATACAGATAATCAAGGTGCGGGGCTGCCGCTACACAAAGCTAATAAATTCTAGGTATAGATATAATAGGTATAGGTATCATAAAAAGGCAATAATAAATAAGGGTTCCTCTTCGCTGATAGGTATCCGTCTTTTTGTATCTCAAGCTGGTTGTCCCTTCCATCGTCGGAACAAAAGGGTCTCTTTATAGTCTCCGAAATGAACAGTCCGGGCTTAGCATCGCTCTCGATGATCCCCTGATTCCTCAGTACCAGCTTGGCATCGCTCTCGATGATCCCCTGATTCTTCAGTACTATAAATTAATCCCTCAACATCAGGCCACTACCTCATGGGTCTTATCACCCGAAAATTCCTTAACATAATTAAGCAAATCCGTCAGTCACAGCCACTTATCTGTGCGTCTTATTGGAATGCCCGGTACAGATCCTTGCGACTTATTTGCGTGCGCCTAACGGAAGTGCTTCCCACAATAGCCACATATCTGTGGGTCTTATTAGAATGCCCGGTAGATATCCTTGCAACTTATTTGTGTGCACCTAACGGAAGTGCTCACTGATCTTTGAGTTTGTTCTGTAGTTAACTCTTCAGGCTCACCGGATACCACTCAGTGCTGAGAGAACGTAGATCCTGACACATATCATATGTTGAGATCCAGACTCATGCAAATCAATGCAAGGTGTTCTCTTCTGGCAAAACCAATGTCAAAAATGCCTCAGTTACGTCATACTCAGGTAGAGACAATTCTCGAGACCGGGGTGTGCCTTGCCTTTATCCACTCATTACGAGATGGAGGTTCAGAGCCCACTTAATCGTCTAGACTATCAACTGCCGTGCACGTACACTTTGTGCAAGTCCCGCATAGTATCCAGGTGTGAACGAAGTATCCACACTTCACACAACCAATATGAACTCCCGCTAACGAGCAGATTGCTGGTCTAAACTTTCGAGGACTGAGCCTGTTACGGGCCTTCCACGTCCATCCACAACTGCCATTATCACTGTTAAGGAGAACCCCTAACATTGTAGGAAATCTCCGGCAATGGAGGGAAGTCCGCAATCCCTAAAACTTATGTTTTTGGTGGTTCCATAGGTTGCTGCAATCTTTTCGTTGGGAGGCAGATTGGTGGTCTCCCAGGTGTGCCAGAAGATGGTTCAGGAGGAGGATTAGGGCTGCAACAGGTTGGCCGATTGACTGGATGCTTTTCCGGCAGTTATGGAGGCACTCTCAGTGGACCTGGAAATGCTGGCCCTGGTCCTCGAATCTGCAGAGGGGTGAACATTTGAGACTCGCCTCAACCTCCTTGGTGGAGGTCATATTCTTGCCACTGTGGCCCACATCTTCGAAATCCTTGCCTTGTGCTGGTGGTTCATTGTGAACTGTGTGTCATGTTGAATGGAGAATTCTGATGAAACTGCGGAGTGCCTGGAAATGGCTGCTGTGGAGGCGGGTCAACATACGCATGCAGCGGATGATATTGATTGGTGTGATTTGGAAATCGACTATCTTTGCCTGTGGAACTTCATGAACTATTTGCCGATCATTCTGAATTGTCTTCACGGCGTTGTCGCATGCCACATAAGCCACACAGTGGAGCCATATTCGCTGTCTTTGGTGGAGATCTGTTGGTCGTCATGTTCTGTCAATAAAGATGGTGGTAAACTACTATAGAAGCGAGATGTAATACGGAATAGATCGGAGTATGGTTGAGTATATTGCAGGCAGCAGTGAGCTTCGGCAGCATGAAGGGTGTCACGGCTCAGGTTGCGAGTGATGTTGTGAAGGATACCTAGGAATACTATCCGGCGGACGGAAAGAATTAGTGTTACGGAAAGATGAAGACGTCGAGGGATGTGGGAATGGCGCGAGGATGTGGCAAGAATGTGGCGGTATAATTTGTTTCCACAAGAAAGTAGGTTGAGGTGTTGCTCCGTTGGATGATGTGGCGTGGTTGTATTGATAAGAGTTGTGTTGGCGGCATGTAAGATCATGGTTGGATGTTCGGATGGTACATTGGAGCACGAAGGATGAATCGAGGGTGGCAGATGATGTGTATATAAAGAGAGGTTGTTTGTTGTTGGAGGATTTCCTTTTCTTCTCTCTTTACTCGGTCTCTTGTAAAGCAAAGCAAGCACGACTTTGAACCAGCTCTGATTCTTGTCTTGTCTTGACGCTCTCCATACCAACTTCGAAAGCACCTTGTCCCGATTGCGATATTACATCATTGTCACCAATATCACCTATGCCCGACCCCGCCCGTTACCAAGGGTTTCTTATATCCCATTCTGTCGTCACGATCTTGTGGTGTTTCACTCCACCTTTGATCTATGAAACCAATGCCACTCAGAAAAAGAAACCTCAATCACAGTCATCCTGCCATTCTTGGTTATTTGCTCGACTTCGTATACTAGGATATTGGGTAGCTGCCCTCCTTCATACACTTCCATGACTTCACAGGTCATAGAAGTGATATGATATGATATCTCCATGAACACAACAAGAACTATATCCAGTATGAAGGTTAGCGCAGCTAGGAATATTACACATATGTTGGGTGTGTATTACCATGCAACCTAATTGAATAGAAGGCCTCTGAGTCGAGGAGCAACAGTGCTTGCTTCCTATTGAGCTCCTTGTCTAAACATCATTGTTCTCCTCAGGATCCATGCCCCAGTCAAGGATCATTAGTGAAGCAACCATCCTATCAGTTCTCAATGAACATTATGCGGGCATACATCTAGCTATGAAGTTCACCTATTCATTGTATTAGGACAATCTACCTTCATTATCAGCTGCTCGGAGGCTCGAGTGTAGGTATAATCAACATGCCACAAAGACCTAGTTTACGGTCCATCATGGTAATTGGAGTGATGACACAAGACACCTTCTCTTCAATGTTAACGACTTTCAGCAGACGATATGCATTATTTTTGTGCGTGATACGATTATTATATCCTGGTTTATGAAGACTGCTGTACATGAGGTGACTTCATTTGACCCCTCCGCTGCATTTCGCAGGGTGCAAGGCGGCTGTGATACGCAAACTTGAGTAAGCTCGCTTTCAAACTGATATCCCCGAAGCTCTATAACACCCCATGAAGCATCATCGAGATTTGTCTGAATAGGTGTTCACTGGCTCATTCCTGCAGTATGGTCAACACTCGCTGGAAACATGTTAAGTGCGATATCAGGAAAAATCCATTATTCAACGGGAACTGACTCGAGGCGCAATATCAACAATATTGGTAAATATTAAAGAATGAAGCGCTATTACCTCATTGCATTTTGCCTCCTGCAGGTTGCGATCCACCCAAGCCTTCATAGTTTCACTTCCATCTGTGCACCCAAATGGCCATCGATGAGATAGTCAACCAACCATCTAGCCATACACAATGTACCTGGTGCACCACCACCTGAAGATACTCCTGATGAAGAAACTATAGACCCCGATAAGCCTGATCTGACATTTACCCCTGATCCAACACATGCGAAGGCTCATAGACAGATAGTGTTAGCAATGGTTCCGGGTTCCCTCTGCCCGGTCCATGTTGAAACTGCCAAGGAATTTAACCACCGGGTGATGAGCGGTTCCAAACCCAAACTGCACCCAAATCTGAGGAATTTTGGCCGGGCTTTACATACAGCAGAGCCTCATTTTTGCAAACTCAGCACTTTGCCTCCAATTAAGTATTTGAGTTCTGTTCATATCAGAATATGATATATATGTAAAAGATGCAGTTGTGCATGCTGTTTCACCTCCTGTGCTGCAATTTGGGTTCCAATCTACATTGGTTGAGTTGCAGTGAAATAACGCCGAAAATTGGGCATTTTTGGCAGCAACTCAAAGAATATTGATTGGATCACAAAATGGAGAGCATGAGGTGAAACAGCATGCGAAACTGCATCTTGGGCATATATATCACATTGTGATACGATCAGAACTCAAATACTTAATTGAAGGCAAAGTTCTGAGTTGGCAAAGTTGTGGAACCGGACAAAAAACCACGGGTTCAGTGTGGTTCAGTTTATTGATGCCATAAAACTCGTTGCAACAGTTCCAGATTGGTTCCAACCCGGACCCAGAACCAAACTGCGGATTGGGACTCATTGCGTACAATATTGGCAGGTAGTTGGAGTGGAAAACGCGGAAGGGAATGTATAAGGCAAAGCAACTGGATTGTACACCAAGCATTGCAAGAACTCAGACCAATGGAATCCATGGCATCCATTTCAGTCAGCACACAACTTTCAACAGCGTGAATCATTTAGCAAGAGAACAAAAAGGTGGATAGATCGACATCCGAGAAGTGGACTGGAACACTTCAAAGTTAAATGAATCCAATCAGCAGATGATGTGTGAAAGCTTCTCGCTGAACTCGATTTTGGGCTCGGTGATGATAGTTCGATTAAGACCATTCACATCGCTCTGGAACAATATACTCCAGGGATGTTTTCAAAAGTATACAGTTTCTTTTGGCACATCTCTGGTTTCCGGCACACCACGATTTTGAAGCAGTGCACCTCACGAACTCGGAACATCGCCCAATATACAGTGAGATGAACATGCGCAATTGCTGGTGGGATACCCAAGATCAGCTCCCTGCTGGAGCGATGAGTGTGCCAGTCATTTGTGCATCCAACAAGACTCTCTTGACCAATTTGTCAGGCTATCAGCATGCCTGGCCACTGTATCTCAAAATTGGTAATATTGAAAATGATATCTGCCGGACACATAAACTGTGCGCCGGGATCCTCATTGGGCTGATCACTTGTCCCCCGAAAGGTGCCCAAAATATTGACAAGGTATGGCATTCTGTGGTTGAAACAGTGCTGTCCTCACTCCGGAATCTTGACATTACTGGTCCCAACCCGAGATTCAATTGTGCAGATGGATTCCCCAGACAATGTTATGCGGGTTTGGCGGCATTGGTGGGCGATTATCCACGATATACGATGGTTGCTCAAGTCTCATATGGCTCGTGCCCGATGTGTGGAATGCCTATACATGTGCCAATGGGGCATTCCACATTTTCACCACTTGATGACTCAAGAGATCAGCATGTTTACTCACAGCTTCTGGATGAAACAAATATCGATGTTCTGCACACTCTTGATGTTCATTAACTCGAAAACCAGTTCTGGCAATACCCTCTCCGCACTGTCTATTGGCTTTGGCAGCCTGATGAATTGCATCAGCTGCTTTTGGGTTTAGTTAAAAACTTGTTGCACTGGCTGCTCAAATACCTGACAGCTAGAAATGTCAAGGATCAATTTGACAATTGATTCACATCAGTCCCATGATATCAGGGCCTCCAGAGCTTCTCTCAACGATTCCATTCGATGACATGTGGCTCCTGGCAGGGAACAGTGATCTGGGGCATGATCAGAACACTGGCAGTGCGTTGCTCACCAATTCTTGACGGTGCCAAAGATGACAGGAAAACTTCAGTGGAAACAGCCTCTGATGAAATGGTAATGGGAGCAGTGCGGGCATTATGTGAATTCTCTCTACTTGTTAGCCAACAAAATCACTCTGATCAATCCCTCACACCACTGGATAGTGCACATAAGCGATTATACAAGAATCCAGGTGCTTTTCAAGAACAGAAATGGTCGAACTCTACAAAAGCCAAACTGGATGAACACTTGGCAAGGGAATTCGATCAGTTATGAGAACAAAAGATTCATAAAATCTGTGCTGCAATTGAGATTCAGGTGTATGAGGCTGAAAAGGTTACAACAACGAAACGAAGGGAATTTCATGTGTGTCTGAATCGAGCCCAGCAAGCGGCAACCAAATGGTCAGATGCTGATCGGCAGAGTGCGAAACAGTGATTGGAGCGCGAAATCCATCAAGTGAGACCTGTGTAAGACAAGCTTTTCGATAAATTATACCAACATCATGAGCGACAGCAATTGCAAGAACTCGGGACTATGTCAACCAATCCCAGAAGTACATTCGCCTAAAAACATGGTCACATAATGACTGCTACTGGTGAGGAGGCGGTTGATGACGCAGCAAACATGACTGCCGACAAGTGTGTGGAATTCAGAGTTCGTCTATCTGATGCTGGGACCGAAGCCACCACCTGGAGTATCGCTGATCCGGACTCTATTGCGAATCAGTTTGAGAGGGAGATTTAGGGTACCACATGGAATGAGCAGATTCATTTCAAGAAGGAATTGTCCAACCACTTGATCGAGTTTGAAGCTTGTTGGTAGGAAATTGGAGTTCAGAAGCTCCGGCAAACCATTGAACAGTGTGTAATTCATCACTGATATCCAAAGATGCATCTTGTGAGGCATTTATGAGAGTGAGTTCAGCGAATGGGTTCTGGTGACAATTTTACCACCAATATTTCCGAATGGCTACAAATTGGCAATGTGAAAGGTCCAGATCAATCTACAAACAAAGTTGATTACATTCGACAGATGCGCAAGCATGATGACCTGTGTACCGGTCTTGACTCTACGGAAGACAGACTGTTGTATCTTGCCCTTCATGGCTCGTACGATGGTGACTCTGCAAAAGTTTTCAACGTACTATCCGCTATCGACACATGACGAAATACTTGCACCGCCCATCCTTTACGCCTCGAGCAGTGTCAGGAAGAGCCATTTTCCTGCCACGTATTCCTCTAGGTACATGATTTGACAGAAACCCTTGTCCATGGAGTGTGCAGGTGTATCAAATTCACCTCACTCAGAGATGCATCAAATGATTTTGGATTACCCAACTTCAGACAGCTATTCTGTGCACAAATCAAAGAGGACTGGGGACACCAAGTTTGTAGACTGGTGCTAGGATATGATCAGAATGCACTCATCGACAGTATATTGATGAAACTTCAGAATGGGTTGTTGCACTACCGTCACCCATTTCACTGCCGTACATCTGTTGAGCGTCTGGGACCTGATTGCCAGGTAGAATATACCAATGCAAACCAAGGGATCATGCCTGAATCTCATAACATCTGGGTCCAATATACAGAAAGTGACCTTGATAACACCTTCCAAGGCCGTGTTCCTTCTTGTCCTTCAGTATACTTTAGCTGGACTCCACCCAATCAGACACTCCAATGTCAGGAGCGGCTGCCTGCCGGAAACATGATAGCGACCTTTTCTCAGCACTGCAAGAAGTCTCATCAATGGAAATAATGTCCTCAACCTCAAGAATATGCGGTGGTGATTCAATCAAAGTACAACGATCTGCATGGTTGGCTGATTGTGTTGATGGGTTCATCCGGGTTGCCAAACAGACTGATATGATGCAGATTGTACCTGTTGGAGCAATTGTTGGACCGGCACACTTGGTGCGAGAGAATACTTCATCAGATAGAATCGATAGCGTATGGCTTGTACATAGTCATGTGGATTTAGATACCTACTGGACAGTATATACAGTTACAATGCCTGAATCAAGGTGCGCAGGAGGATGATAGTTAATCGAATTGTACTATTTGACATAATGGGTATAATACACACTGCCAGAGAGTATGGCTCCCGCTTTGAGGTGCACCAGAATAGTCTTGGTGATGTGGCCAATACTCACAATACCCCTGAACTTTGCACATTGTAATAGTTTGAATTTGTACCATTTTGAAGACATCTGTACACTCTTCAGGATATTCTTGTTTTCTGTTCCACAGCTTCCAGAGCATTGAGGATCACCGTGGAAGTAGTCTCAGAGCACCTTAGAGCACATCGCTGTGCATTCAGTCTATCTGGGAGCATCTGGAAGCATCTGGAAGAATCAGTGTGGCTGTTCAGAGTTGCTGAGTTGTTCAGTTATAACTTCCAAAACCTTTTACATTGCCTGATGAGGGCTGCTAGTGTGAACACCATGACCATGAGGCATCAGCAACAACTCCAGTTTCTGTCAGAAACACCCGGGTGTTCCGGACGACTCTGATGGCTCTGACATATCCTCATACCCTCTGACGGAGAATTACACGCTTGCCGTCGCGTATCATACATACCTCCTTCACTTTCATCAGCAAAATGTATTTTGGTCACTGGGAGTGTCTGACATTTGTCGGACCAGAATAACAGGGTAGTCAAATCCCAGAGTTTACTGGACTGATGTAGTCGCCTGCATGTGCACCTGGAAGCACCTGGGAGCACGTTGAATCACTGTAGAGCAGTCTGGGAAAAACATCTTCTTTGGGAATGCTGCTGGTGCGCCTGGAAATCATAGCTACTAGTTATCATTCAACGATTTTCAAAACTTATGCATTCAGTTTGTATTCTCATCTATTTATCTATGTATCTACAAAGCTACCTATCTACACACGGTATATCTGGACGGGAAGCACGCAGCGATTGAGAGCATTGCAAGGTGCGCCTAAAGATGACAATGGGGTGAACTCAGAGATACACTCCGAGGCCGTGATCGAGCGAGTTGGGAGATGCAATTGGAGACTGATATTGGGTGAACTCAGAGATTCACTGGGAGGCCTCGATCGAGTGAGTTCGGAGATTCATTTAGAGGCCGTGATCGAGCGAGTCTGGAGATGCAATGGGAGGCCGAGATCAAGTGAACTCGGAGATGCACTTGGAGACCGGGATAGAGCGAGTATGGAGATGCACTGGGAGGCCGTGATCGAGCGAGTTTGGACATGCACTTGGAGACCGAGATTGAGTGAACTCAGAGATGCACTGGGAGTCAGTGATCGAGCGAGTTTGGACATGCACTTGGAGGCCGAAATTGAGTGATCTCAGAGATGCACCCCGAGCTGTGATCGACCAAGTTTAGAGATGCACTTGCAGCAGGCTATGATCAAGGTAGATTAGAGGAGTACTTGGAGGTGGTCGATATAGAGGCAGTTGATGGGAGGCGCGCCATGTGCTGAGCCTCTATTCATTGGTTAGTTAACTCGAAACCATGGGAATGCGATGAGGTGACTTTACCTTTGAAGCTCTTATGGAGAACTGGATGGTGGCAGTCGATCTGTAGGGAGGTACCCCGGAAGCTGAAGCTATATTCAGGGGTCAACTCGAAATGGTGCGAATGAAGGGACAACACACAATCTTCGGTGTATGATGAACGGAGCGTATGCTGCAGTTGGTGTTAACTCATGATGATGGCATGGAGAGATAGAGAGGGATGACTTAACTTTGTGTTCTTGCAATGAAGGGAGAGTTGCGGACAAGAAACAGAGAGATGGGGGATGAAGATGCAAACGATATGGAGGATACGAGCGGAACGGAGAAATCAGCGGTACGACATGCCTGATTGGGTTTAGAAGACCTCATATCAGTGTTATTTCCCGCCTGATAGGGACTCATACCTGCCGTATCGGGGATGGTCAATTGACTTGCACATGAAACTCTCTTAGGTCCCAATTTCTCATGATGATTTCCCCCATCTCCTCTGATCTCTCTCTTTC